>Ga0308166_1000554_pt1 | contig 49351 bp, 45 predicted proteins | sample PhyCR2_2_FD_202137 | JGI IMG/M metagenome (GOLD analysis project Ga0308166, IMG submission 202137) | Phyllosphere microbial communities from UC Gill Tract Community Farm, Albany, California, United States - DLSLCC.R2 | ecosystem: Host-associated > Plants > Phyllosphere > Unclassified | place...
CGGCCCCTTGTAGGCCGAGAACACGACGTCACCGTCGAGATTAAGCAGCAGGGCATCCTCGTACCCCGCCTCTTTCACGAGACGGGTGAAGTAGTCGCCGTACCGCACCGATGCCTCGCCGTAGAGAGTGCCGTCATCCGGATCGTTGTCGTTGAGGAGCGTGTCGTAGTCGGCGTCGAAATCCTGGTTCTGCACGGTGAAGTGGGTCTGCAGGTGCTGCCCGGCGACCGAGTCGGGGATGAAGGCGCTGTCTCCGTACTCGTCACCGGTGCGCCCTTCGAGCTGAGGGATGAAGAAGTCCTCGTAGTACGTCTCGAGCTCGGCGCGCTCGCCCGGCTCCGGCTGCTCCTGCTGCAGTTCCTCGAAGCCCTCGTTGATCGCGGCCGAGAGGTTCTGCGCGCTGAGGTTGCGGGAGTTCAGCGAGGCATCGCGTTTGACCGTCTCGAGGGCATCCGTGATCTCGGCCGCCCGCATCGAGCGGATCGTGATGAGCTGATCGACGGCTGAGGCGTGAAGTGACGCGCGTCCGTTGATGAAGCCGATGGTCCCCACGATCACCGAAGAGACGAGACTGACCGCCAGAAGCATGATGAGCAATTTCGACTGGATGCTGAGGCCGGCCCTCCCCCGCCATGAACGCCGGCGTGGCTCTGCGGTCGTCGTCTCTGCCATGCCCTCGCTCATATGCCCCTCCCGGCTGCGCGATGTGCTCTTCCGCTGACGCTATCGACATATCGACATATCGGTCTAGCATCCAGCCGCTTCGTGACCGATAAAGTGTGCGCGGAGGCGAATATGACGACCTGGTGGCCCTACGCACGACTCGCTGCAGCGGCGCTCGGACTGGCGGCGATCATCGCCCAGCTGTCCCGAAGCATCGAGAACGCACTCATGGCCACCACCGAGTGGGGGCAGCATCTGCCCACGGTCGCCGCGAACTTCCTCAGCTTCTTCACGATCCTGTCGAACCTGCTCGCCGCGATCGTGTTGATCATCGCCGCGATCTGGGGGCTCCGTCGCCGCCGCGACAGCCAGCCGGAGCCGAACTGGCTCGCCGTGCTGCTGGTGTGCGCCAGCACGTACATGATCGTCACCGGCATCGTCTACAACACCCTGCTGCGCGGGGTCGTACTGCCGCAGGGGGTCACCGTGCCGTGGTCGAACGAGGTGCTGCACGTGGTGTTCCCGCTGTTCCTCCTCGCGGACCTGCTGTTCGCCCCCCGTCGACGCGCGCTGCCCTGGCGCGCCGTCGCCATCGCGACGATCTTCCCGATCGTCTGGGTCGTCTACACGATGATCCGCGCCAACCTCATCATCGCCCCCGCCACCGGGGAGGCCTGGTGGTACCCGTATCCGTTCCTCAACCCGCACCTCGTGCCCGGCGGCTACCTCGGCGTCGCGGGCTACATCGTCGGCATCGCGATCGCCATCATCGGCGTCGCGTGCTTCGTCGTCTGGGTCGGCCGCCGACGCGGCAGCGCGACGGACACGGTCAGCGGATCGCGCCCTCAGGGCTGAACACCGAGAGCACCGGAGCGCTCACCTGCTGCGGGGTCGTGGCGATGGCTTCCCGCGGATCGAGCAGCCGAATCGGAACCCGGTCTCCGCGGAGTTCCTCCCGCGTCGACGGCTCCAGTCGATAGAGACGAAGCGCGAGCCACAGCAGCGTTCCGTCCACGCCCAGCGCTGAGGGGTCGACGTCGATCACGCCGCGCCTGCGCGAGAACGGATGACGCCACCGTTCCCGGTAGCTGAGAGTCTCGGGGCGCACGGCGACCTTGAGCACCATCGAGTTGTTCATGCCGACGCCGACATCGATGCTCTGGATGTCGTCCCAGTGCACCTCGGCATCGAGGTGGAAGGTCGCGGATCCGAGCCCGCGGGGATGCAGGAACAGTCGCCGAGGCTGCCGCAGTGAGATCAGGTGGCTCACGATCGGACCGAGCAGCAGAACCGCGAACAGTGCCCAGACGATACGCCACACACCGCTGACGGTCACCGCGGCGACCGCGAAGGTCGAGGCCGCGCCGAGCGCCGCGACCAACGTCATCGCGGGCACGAGCTTCGATCCGGGAAGAAGGATCCCCCCGGCGACGCTCGCACTCGCCCGACTGATGTCCTCCGCGCTGACGCGCCGGTGCGACAGGGTCGTGAGCCACAGCGTCACCGCGATCACCCACCAGAGCGCGGGGACGGCGATGAGCACACCCAGGATCGGGCGCATCGATGCGGTGTCCTGCAGATACATCACGACGCACAGCACAGTGGCGACGGCCGCGAGGATCACGTTCAGCACCACGACGGCCACCCACAGCGGTCGTCCGATCGAGTACTCGAGCGCACTGCGCGGCATCGTTCTGGGCTGCTTCATCGTTCCCGCATCATCCGAAGATCGAGACCTCAGCTAATCACGGGTTCATCGCGCCCGGCGATATACGCGTCGCCGCGCGCGCATACCCGACACCTGCAGGCCGGAATCACGGATGCATGCCGCACGGGCCGTCCTGAGCATGCATCCGTGATCTCGACCTGCATCCGTATTCGGGCCGGAGCGGGAAGACCGGATGCGGTTACGCTGGTCGACGGGGGATCGTCGACGCGTCCCCGTGGGAACGAGGAGACACACCGATGAACGAGCCCTACGCGCCCGGCCCCTCCGCAGGTGCGACGCCGCCGCCTCCGCCCGCGCCCTCCGCGCAGTCGGTCCGTCCGGCACCACCCGCCCCGACGACCGGCGCATCCGCCGCAGCAGGCCCGGCGCCGGAAGCTCCCGCTGCATCGTCGTCAGCATCGAAGAAATCCGAGGCGCCCACCGAGGCCGAGCTCCGCCGCGCGAGCGCAGTGCTCAAGACGGTCTCCGACGCGTACTCCGCGAAGATGGTCGGCCAGGAGCGGCTGCGCATGAGCCTGCTGATCTCGCTGATCGCGGGCGGCCACATCCTGCTCGAGAGCGTGCCCGGGCTTGCGAAGACCACCGCGGCGAGCACCCTGGCCGACACGGTCAAGGCGCAGTTCAAGCGCATCCAGTGCACGCCCGACCTGCTGCCCAGCGACATCACCGGCAACCAGATCTACGACGCGGCAACCGGATCGTTCCGCACCGTGCTCGGCCCCGTGCACGCGAACTTCGTGCTGCTCGACGAGATCAACCGATCGAGCGCCAAGACCCAGAGCGCCATGCTCGAGGCGATGCAGGAGCACCAGACCACGATCGGCGGCGAGGTGCACCACCTGCCCAAGCCGTTCCTCGTGATCGCGACGCAGAACCCCATCGAGCAGGAGGGCACCTACGAGCTGCCCGAAGCCCAGATGGACCGCTTCCTGCTCAAGGAGATCGTCGAGTACCCGAGCCCCGCCGAGGAGTTCGAGATCCTCGGACGCATCGACTCGGGCGTGCTCGACCCCGACCGTCACGTCTCGAGTGCGATCAGCCTCGACGACGTGCACATGCTGCAGGACGTCGCGAGCCGCATCTACGTCGACCCCGCGATCCGCAACTACATCGTCTCGATCGCCTACGTCACCCGGAACCCCGCGCCCTACATCGGCGAGGATCGCGCCCGCTTCATCAAGTACGGCGCGAGCCCCCGTGCGAGCATCGCCTTCCTCCAGGCATCCCGTGCCCTGGCCCTGCTGAACGGCCGTGCTCACGTGCTGCCCGAGGACATCCGCTCGCTTCGTCACCTGGTGCTGCGCCACCGCGTGCTGCTGACGTTCGAGGCCGATGCCGAGGGCATCCGCAGCGAGGAGATCATCGACCAGATCTTCGCGTCCGTCCCCACGCCCTGACCTCCGCCATGGCCAGCCTGATCACCCAGGTGAAGAGCAAGCTCTTCATCCACTCGTCGCGCAAGTCGCTGCACGCGCTCGACGGCGCCTACGCGTCGCTGCTGCACGGCCGCAGCCTCGACTTCGAGGACCTGCGCAAGTACGAGTACGGCGATCAGGTGCGCGACATCGACTGGCGTGCCACGGCACGGCTGGGCACGCCGCTCGTCAAGAGGCACCGCGCGATGCGGATGCACACGATCCTGTTCGTCGTCGACACGGGCCGCTCGATGGCCGCCCTCGCGCACGACGAGAAGTCGAAGAAGGATCTCGCGATCCTCGCGACAGGAGTGCTCGGCGTGCTGGCCCTTCGCCACGGCGACGACTTCTCGCTCGTCTACGGCGACTCCGACCGTGTGCGGCGCCGCGCCCCCGGCCGCAGCGAGGGCGCACTCGAGCACGCGCTGCGCACCATCGACCAGGCGATCGACTCGAGCGCCGCATCGAGCGACCGTGACGCCCTGCTCTCGTACGTCACGCGCACGATCTCGCGCCGCATGATCGTCGTCGTGATCACCGACGAAGCCCCGGTCACCGACGAGACCGAGCGGATGCTGCGCCGGCTGCGCGTGCAGCACGACGTGCTGTGGCTCACCGTGAGCGACGCAGATCCGGTGCTCGACCACACCACGAACACGATCCGCAGCGACGTCGACAGCATGTGGGAGGTGCCCGACTTCGTGCAGGGCGACCTCGACATCATCCGCGAGCTCACCGCCCAGACCGAAGCGGATGCTGCCCACCTCGCCGAGGTGCTCAAGCGCATGGAGATCAGCCACAGCGTCCTGGCGGGTCAGGACGACGCCGTCTCGCAGCTGCTGCAGCTGCTGAATCGGAGGTCGAATGCCCGGCTCTGATGAGCTCTACCCTCCGGCCCAATACGGCTGGGGCTGGATCCTGCTCGCCTTCGGCATCCTGCTCGTGCTGATAGGGGGCGCCTGGCTGCTGGTCGCCCTCACGCGCCCCCGGCGTGACCTCACCCTGACCGGCGAGGCGCAGGGACCGATGCTGCTCACCACGGATGTGCTGTCGCAGCTGCGGGTGGAGTACCTCGACCGCATCCAGCGCATCGAAGACGACTACCGCGCCCGCACGCTCTCGGCCCGCAACGCGAACCTCGAGTTCAGCCGCGTGGTGCGCACGTTCGTCAACGAGTACAGCGGGCTCGAGGCCCCGGTGCTCGCGCTCGACGATCTCGTCTCGCGCGGCGTGCACCCCGCCCTGATCGACGCTATGGGCCGCCATTACTACCCCAGCATCTTCCGTCAGGGCCCGGCGATCGACCCGGTCGCCGGCGCGGAAGCCGCCAGAACGGTGGTGCGCACATGGCACTAGCGAACTGGTGGCTGATCCTCGTCGCCGCGGGCGTCGTCGTCGCCGCGATCGTGGTCGGCGTGATCGTCGGCCTGCGCAGCGGTGCGAAGACCGAGGCCCACGAGCGGGCTCGTGTCGCCCGCGCCGAGCGCCTGCGCGCACTGCCGACCTTCCGCACCGCGCTGAACCGCCGAGTGATCGCGCTGTCGGGCATCCTGCTGCTCGGTGTGGTCGCGGCTCTCTCCGCCGGTGTCGTGTCTGCGAGACCGATGTCGTCGCAGACGATCCAGCCCGTCAACACGAGCCGGGACATCATGCTGTGCCTCGATGTCTCGGGATCCATGAGAGAGGTCGACGTCGAGGTGCTCACGGTCTTCGAGGAACTGCTCGAGGACTTCGAGGGCGAGCGCATCGGCCTGACGATCTTCAACAGCTCGCCCGTGCAGATCTTCCCGCTGACCGACGACTACGACTTCATCCGCGGCCACCTGCAGAGCATCCGAGAGAGCTTCGACTTCACCGAGTCGATCCCCGAGCACTGGGTCGGCACTCTCAACGGCAACGGCGCCTCACTGATCGGCGACGGCCTCGCAGCATGCACGATGGCCTTCGACCACCCAGACGACGAGCGGTCGCGGTCGATCATCTTCGCGACCGACAACGAGATCAACGGCGCGTCGATCGTGACGCTCGATGAGGCCGCCGCCTACGCCGATTCGATCGACGTGCGGGTGTTCGCTCTCAACCCTGTGCAGGGCAAGGATGCCGACGTCAGCGCCGAACTCACGAAGGCCGCCGAGGCCACAGGCGGGGCCGCCTACGGGCTGCGCGACACCACCACCGTGAGCGACATCGTCGAGCAGGTGAAGGAGCAGGAGGCGACCGAGCTGAAGGGCCAGGCGCAGGTCGTCTGGACCGACACTCCTGACCTCTGGATCGTCATCCTGATGATCTCGATGCTCTCCTTCATCGTGGTGCTGTGGAGGGTGAAGCTGTGATCTTCCAGCCCGTGCTCAACGTCTTCCTCCTCGTGCTGCTGTGCGTGCCGGTGGCGGCTCTCGCCGTGATCGCGCTGACCAGGGCGAAGGGCAAGGACAAGGCGCTGTGGGTCATGCGACTGGTCATGCTGCTGGCGTGCTTCTTCATGTTCCTGCGCCCCGGGATCCCGGGCGGAGTCACCCAGACGCTCGCGACGGACACCGACATCGTGCTCGTCGTCGACACGACCGCGAGCATCGTGGCTGAGGATTGGGACGGCGATCAGCCCCGCCTCGACGGCGTGCGGGCCGACGTGCAGACCATCGTCGACGAGTACCCCGGAGCTCGTTTCGCGCTGATCACGTTCGATGCCTCGGCCGACCTGCGGATGCCGCTCACCACCGACACGACCTCGCTCGTGTCGTCGCTCGAGGTGCTGCGGCCCGAGGTCACGAGTCAGTCGCGCGGCAGCTCGATCGGCCTCGCCAACCAGCTGCTCGCCGACACGCTGTCGAACGCGGCGGCCGCCTCACCCGACCGCTCCCGCATGGTCTTCTACTTCGGCGACGGAGAGCAGACGGTCACCTCGGCGCCCGAACCCTTCGATGGCAGCAGGAGCTTCACCGACAGCGGAGCCGTGCTCGGCTACGGCACGGCCGAGGGCGGCCCGATGCAGCTGACCACCGGCAGTCTCGACGGATCCGGCTCGGGCGAGTACATCGAGTATCAGGGGTCGAACGCGCTCTCGGTGATCGACGAGGGCAACCTCGAGGCCATCGCATCCGAGCTCGGGGTCGAGTACCAGCACCGCACTGCGGACACCGAGCTGACGCTGCCCGAGGCGCCGTCGACCACGACGAACTACGCCGAGTCGGGCTCGGTCGGCAACGTCACCGAGCTCTACTGGATCGCGGCACTCGTGGTCGTGGCGCTGCTCGGCGTCGAGCTCGCGCGGGCCAGCATGCTCGTCGCCCGACTGCGGCTGCTGCGGGCGCCGGCCGCGCGCCCCCGCGCCCGCGGCCGCGGCCTGGACCGCCGCGAGAAGAGCCCCACCGACGGAGGTGCCGCGTGACCGATCTGTCGACCCGCGAGGGCGCGGCTCCCTCCGCCGGCCCCGACGACCTGAGGGCGGCCGCCGCGGCTGCACTGCTCGCGTCGAATCGGCGACGCCGTCGCATCCGACGCTGGGTCGCGATCGGCACCCTGCCGCTGACGCTCGCAGCGCTGCTCTTCGTCGGCAAGATCCTGAGCATGTACGCGTTCGCGCACCAGTCGATCAGCGCCTACGTCGCCGATGACTTCTCGGGTTCCGAGTCGTCGGCACGCGGTCAGGAGTTCCTGAACTGGTTCGAGCCGTACAAGGCGCCCTTCAACGTGGGCACAGCCCTCGCGGGTGCGGAGAAGCTGCCCGAGGCTCGCGCGAAGCTCGAGGAGTCGCTCGATCTCGCGACCGGGCTCGAGGTCTGCAGCGTGCGCATCAACCTCGCTCTGGTCATCGAGCGGATGGGCGATGCCGCCCGTGCGGACGGCGACGGTGCGGGCGCGGCCGCGCTCTACGGCGAGGCGCTCACGGTCACGACCGAGATGCCCGATGAGTGCAACAGCGACGAGGCGCAGCAGCAGACCTCCGACCCCGACCGCAATCTGCAGGAGAGCAAGGAGGGCCTCGAGGACCGCCTGAAACAGAAGCAGCAGAGCGAGCAGGAGTCGCCTCCCGAGGAGCAGCAGGGAGAGCCGGAGCCGCAGCCTTCTGAAGACAAGCTCGACGAGCTCAAGGACAAGCTCGAGCAGGGCACGCAGGAGCGCGATCAGCAGCAGGGCGACGACGGCGGCGGCTCGGGGACGGACAAGCCATGGTGATGGATCACGAGAAGCAGCGGGCGCGCTATGTCGCCGGCACCGAGGGGGCGCCACCCGTCCCGCCGCCCGGCGGCTATCGCAACGCACGCCGCCAGGCAGCGCCCGTCACGCAGCAGCAGTACGGCACGTCTGCTCCCACGGCCACCGCATCCGCATCCGCATCCGCATCCGCATCCGCATCCGAGGCGAAGAAGCCGGCGAACGCGCTCGGCTGGATCGCCCTGGTCGTCGGCATCCTGTTCGCTCTGATCCTGCTGATCACGCTGGCCGTCGGTGCGACCGACACCCTGTACGGCGTCACCATGCTCGCCCTGCAGCTGGTGGTCGTCGCCGTGATCGTCGGAACCCTCTTCACCTCGCGAGGGCGCACGCTCGCGGCGATCGCGCTGGGGATCACGCTCGTCTTCAACGTCGCCACGGTCGGCGGCATCGGCGCACTGCAGACCTCGGCGTCCGGCAGCTACGACGGCATGAAGACCGAGGAGCAGAAGCACGAAGAGGCCTACCCCGGCATCAAGGGCACCGATCCGCAGGATGCTCTGCAGCAGCAGTCGCTCGAAGAGGTGCGGGCGGAGGCCGACGGCCTGTTCGCCGAGATCCGCGAGCGCATCACTGCGGAGTACGGATACGAGTGGGTGCAGGTCGGCGATGAGGATCTGCGTCCGGAGCGCAACGGCTACGGCGGGGAGTCGATGCTCGTCGAGTACACGTCGATCGGGTGGGCCACCACCGAGCCGATCCAGGACTACAGCACCAAGCTCGACGTGATGGCGACGATCGACTCGGTCGTGGCCGAGCACGGGCTGCCCCCGCTGTACTCGTTCAACGGCGAATTCTCGGGCATCGACCCGTCGATGATCGCGAAGCTCTACGGCAGCGAGGACCCTCGTGAGCAGCACACGTGGGAGTACTACACCGACAACTACCCCGACCCGATGCGGCTGTACGCCAACATCTACGACCTCTCGAACGATCCGACGGGTGACTTCCTCAAGACCCGCGAGGCGCAGAACGCCCGCACCGGAGAACCGCTCGAGGGCCTGCAGATGGTCGTGATCGCGAGCGCCGTGCTGAGCGAGGCCGACGAGGCCGAGTTCGAGGAGAAGCTCAAGGACTACCCGGGATTCCAGTGAACCCTGCCACCTCCACCATTCCGGCGGCAGCGTCATGGCAAGGCGGACGTCCAGCTGATCTGCCCCTCCCGGATCGCCCCCGAAATCCCCTGGCCCTCCGCTCTGCGGCGTCTAGGCTCGATCGCATGAGTGTCACCTCGCGCAGATCCATCCCTCGGCGCGGCGCCGCAGCATCCGCTCTGCTCGCGGTGCCGGTGCTGCTTCTGACCGCATGCGTCGGCGGGCAGCGCCCCGAGCCGACGGAGGTGGTGAGCGAGTATCTCGCGGCCATCGCGGAGGGCGATGCGACCACCGCGACCGCACTCGACGGCGCCGCCGTCGCCGCCTAGCACGAGGGCTCGACGACCGCAGACGTCGGCGACCTTGAGAGGCTGCGCACCGACGCCGTGCTTCTCGGCGCCGACAGCCGGATCGACGACGTCGAGGTGCAGCCTCGCGAGGCGAAGGTCGACGGCGACGACGACCTGCGCCGCGTGACGTTCTCGTACGAGCTCGGCGGAGAGCCGCACGAGTCCTCGCTGCAGGTGCGGTGGGACGACGAGGCATCGGAGTGGACTCTCGAGCAGTCGTTGACGCTCGCTCTGTCGATCGAGGCTGTACAGAGCAAGGTCGTTCTGCAACCCGCGCCCTTCCGCATCGCCGGCATCGACGAGATCGTGGCACCGGACGCGACCGAGGCGCCGCTGCTCTACCTCGTCTACCCGGGCGAGTACACGATCGAGGCCGCCTTCCCCTCGGAGGTTCTGCGCCCGGGCGCCGAGGACACCCAGACCGTCGTCGCGGACATTCCCGGAGACGTTCTGGTGCAGTTCGACGTGAGCGAGCTGCCCTCGCGCTAGGTGCAGTCAGGACGCGAGCGAGAGTCCCGCGGCGAGCGCGAAGCCCAGCACGGTCGCGAGCCCCGTGACCTGCTTGGCCTTCTCCTGCGCGTCGGGCACCATCGAGTCGACGAGCATCACGAGCAGGGCGCCGGCCGCGAAGCCGCTCGCGCCGGCACGGAAGTCGTCACCCGTCGCGCTCGCGAGTCCGAAGCCTGCGACCGTCGCGAGCGCGCAGATCACCGAGATGCCCGCCCAGAGCAGCAGCACCCGCGACTTCGCCATGCCGCCCTTCAGCAGGTCGGCGGCGGAGCCGATCGACTCGGGAAGGTTCGAGACCACGATCGCGACGACGAGCGCGATGCTCACCGGTTCACCGGATGCGAGTCCGATGCCGAGCACGAGCTGCTCGGGGATGCCGTCGAGCAGCGCGCCGAGTGCGAGAGGCACGCCGGCGCCCGACCCCTGGTTCTTCGACTTCGCCGCCCGTGCGTCGAGTATCCGGTCGGCGATGAAGTACGCCAGGGCACCACCCACGACGCCGATGATGAGCGGAATGGGGCCTGCGAGATCCAGGCCCTCCTCCCACAGCTCGAAAGCGATCGATGCCATGAGGGCACCCGCACCGAAGCCCAGCACGATGCCCAGCCCGCGCGGTGGCCACGTGCGCAGCAGCGCGAGCGCCGCACCGACGAGCAGTGGGGATGCCGCGACGACGCCCCACAGAATCGCTCCGCCCATGTGCCGCCTCCTTCAGGGACACTCTGCCACCGCCCGCGCGGAAATCGCAGAGGCGCCGAGACCGAGGCACTCGACGAGCGCGCACCCGCCGACGCCCGCTGACTCCCAGCCTCGTCCGAAACAGCCGACACGCCGCCGATAGACTGGGAACCATGTCCAAGGTCCTCCAGTCACTTCCCGTCGGCGAGCGCGTCGGCATCGCCTTCTCCGGAGGACTCGACACCTCCGTCGCCGTCGCGTGGATGCGCGACAAGGGCGCCGTCCCCTACACGTACACCGGCGATCTCGGGCAGTACGACGAAGACGACATCGAGTCGATCCCGGGTCGTGCGCTCGAGTACGGTGCCGAGGCCTCGCGCCTTATCGACTGCAAGACGGCGCTGGTCGAGGAAGGCCTCGTCGCCCTCTCGTGCGGCGCCTTCCACATCCGCTCGGGCGGCAAGACCTACTTCAACACCACACCTCTCGGCCGCGCCGTCACGGGCACACTGCTCGTGCGCGCCATGAAGGAGGACGGCGTCGACATCTGGGGCGACGGCTCGACCTACAAGGGCAACGACATCGAGCGGTTCTACCGCTACGGTCTGCTCGCCAATCCGCGTCTGCGCGTGTACAAGCCCTGGCTCGACGCTGACTTCGTCACCGAGCTCGGCGGCCGCAAGGAGATGAGCGAGTGGCTCCAGGCGCACGACTTCCCGTACCGCGACTCGGTCGAGAAGGCGTACTCCACCGACGCCAACATCTGGGGCGCGACGCACGAGGCCAAGACCCTCGAGCACCTCGACGTCTCACTCGAGACCGTCGACCCGATCATGGGCGTCAAGTTCTGGGACCCGTCGGTCGCGATCGAGACCGAAGACGTGACGGTCACGTTCGAGGCAGGGCGGCCTGTCGCCATCAACGGCGTCGAGTACTCCGACCCGGTGGCCCTCGTGCAGGAGGCGAACACGATCGGCGGACGCCACGGCCTCGGCATGAGCGACCAGATCGAGAACCGCATCATCGAGGCCAAGTCGCGCGGCATCTACGAGGCCCCGGCCATGTCGCTGCTGTTCATCGCCTACGAGCGCCTGGTCAACGGCATCCTGAACGAAGACACCCTCGCGACGTACCACGAGCAGGGTCGTCGCCTCGGTCGCCTGATGTACGAAGGCCGCTGGCTCGAGCCGCAGTCGCTCATGCTGCGCGAGTCCATCCAGCGCTGGGTCGGCCTCACGATCTCGGGCTCCGTCACGATCCGCCTGCGTCGCGGCGACGACTGGACCATCCTCGACACCACGTCGCCGAACCTGTCGTATGGTCCCGAGAAGCTGTCGATGGAGCGCGTCGGCGATGCGGCCTTCGGCCCGGTCGACCGCATCGGCCAGCTGACGATGCGCAACCTCGACATCGCGGACTCGCGCTCGCGCCTCGAGCAGTACGCGGGTCTCGGCCTCATCGGCGGCGCCACCGGCGATCTCGTCGGCCGCGTCACCGCGGGTGAGTCGGGTGAGATCACGGGTGCAGTGGAGGGCTCGGTCTCCGAAGCCGACGAGAACCTGGCCGACGCCGTCGACACGGCCTCCGAAGGTGCCGCATTCGACTCCGGTCTCGACTGACGCGTCTATCTCAGCGAGAGGGGGCGGGTGCTGCGGCATCCGCCCCCTCAGCGTTCACGACTCAGCATGAACGCCGCACGCCTGACCGAATCGAGCTGTTCCAGGGGCTCGGCAAGAATCCATGCTGAGTTGTGAACCGGCGGCCCCGGACACCTGTGAGTCCGCCGAGTTATCTTGCACAGTTGTGTGCACATTAAGTACGATGGAGGCATGACCACCCGTGCTCCCCGCCGCGACTCCGTCGAGAACCGCGCCGGCATCCTCGACGCGGCCCGCGCCACACTCGCCGTCGACCCGCGAGCCTCGATCGACGTCATCGCCCGCAACGCGGGCCTTTCGCGCCGCACCCTCTACGGACACTTCGACGACCGCGAGGCGCTGATCCGCGAACTCATCTCCGTCGGCGCGCAGCGCTTCAACGCGATCGCCGAATCCGTGACCGCCTCAGACCCTCGCCTCGCCCTGGCCCTGCTCGCCGCCAGGCTCTGGCAAGAGGCCGCACACGTGCAGGTCGCCGCAGCCCTCGCCCTCGACGAAGCACATGTCGAGCACACCGCCGAGGCCCTCGCCCCGCTGCGCCGCACCGTGGCGGCCCTCGCCGAGCGCGGTCAGAACGACGGCAGCTTCCGCACCGACCTCACCGCCTCCACGCTCGCGCGGCTCATCGAAGAGGTCGCGCGCACGGTCGTGGCGCGCACGGACGCCGCGAGCACCGGCGCCGACAACATCGCCGTGCGCACGCTCCTCAGCATCGCCGGGCTGTCATGGCGCGAAGCCGACGACCTGCTCACCAGCCACCCCGAGATCGTCACCACGCAGGAGGTCAGCGCATGAGAGTCACCCTGCACGAGGTCAGCAAAGGGCGCGGGGGCCAGGCGCTGCCGACGACGAGCCTCGAGTTCCACACCGGAGCCGTGCGCTTCGCACTCGCCGAGACCGAACAGCGCCCCACCGTGCTCGGACTGATCGCCAGCGGACGCATGAAGCCCGAGACCGGTCGCGTCACCGTCGACGGCACGACGGACAACAGGATGCTGCGCCGCGCTGTCGCGCTCGTCGATGCCCCCGACGTCAGCGACCCGCACGCCGACATCACGCTCGCCGGCGTCGTCGGCGAAGAGCTCATGTTCGCCGGTGTCGGGGCGACCCCGCTGCACGCTCGCCGCTGGCTCGCCCGACTCGGCTTCGGAGAACTCGCGGGGGTGCCGATCGGCAACGTCGACCCGGCCGCGCGCGTGCGCATCCTGTGCGAACTCGCCATCTTGCGCGAGGGCACAGAAGGCATCGTGCTCGTCTCGCCCGACCGCCATGGCGGCAGCCCCGACGGCTGGTGGCGCATCGCGTCGGAGTTCGCCGACCGCGGCTACGCCATGCTCGTCATCATCGGCGGATCCGCTGCCGTCGCCCTCGAGCGGATGAACGAACTCGAGGCCATCAACGCCTCCGGCCCGGTGCAGCCTCTCGTGCTCGAGGCGCCCTCAGCTGATCCCGACGCCGAGTCGCCAGACGAGACCCCGGACACGGCCACAGCCACAGCCACAGCCACAGCCACAGCCACAGCCACAGCCACAGACGCAGACACGGCCACAGACACGACCGAGAACGGAGCCGAGCGATGAAGGTTCCCTCTATGATCGCCGCCGAGCTGCGGCGCCTCACCGCCAGCAAGATGGGCATCATCGCCCTGATCGCGCTCGTGTGCGTGCCTATCCTCTACGGCGGCCTCTACCTCTGGGCGAACCAGGACCCGTATGCCAAGTTCCCCGACGTCCCGGTCGCCCTGGTGGTCGACGACGAAGGTGCGGCCACCCCCACCACGGGAACGGATGCTCCGACCGGCGAGACCGTCAACTACGGCGAAGACGTCGCCGAGAACCTGATCGAGGGCAACGCTTTCGACTGGCAGCGCATGTCGGCCGACGAGGCGGCGGATGCTCTGCGTGAGGGCACCGTCGACTTCACCGTCACGATCCCCACCGACTTCTCGGCTGCCCTGACCTCCGCCTCGGGCGACGACCCGCACCAGGCACGCATCGAGCTCGAGACCAACGACGCCAACAACTACCTGGCGTCGTCGATGGGCACGCAGGCTGTCGAGAAGATCCGCAGCTCCGTGGCCGAGATGGTCGGGAGCGAGGCTGCCGAGCGGCTGCTCACCGGACTCAGCGATGTGCGAGACAACCTCGTCACCGCCGTCGACGGTGCGAACCAGCTCACCGACGGCGCGAACACGGCGGCGACCGGAAGCGCGACCCTCGCCGACGGCACGAGCCAGCTCGCCGCCGGAACCTCGCAGCTGGCCAGCGGTGCGACGACGCTCGCGTCGGGTGCGCAGCAGGTGAGCGACGGCAACCGTCAGCTGGCCGACGTCGCCGATCGCGCGGGTTCCGCCGTGCAGCAGGCGACCGACGCGCTTCCGCAGGTGCGGGAGGACATCACCACTGTCCTCACCGACCAGGGCCTCACCCCCGAGGAGATCGACCAGGTGCTCGCCACCCTCGACCCGCTCGGCACGCGTCTCGAAGAGGGCAACTCGACCGTGCAGAACGCCGTCGACAAGGTCGACCAGCTCGCGGCAGGCGCGGCGTCCGTGGCATCCGGTGCCTCGCAGCTCGCCTCGGGCGCGCAGACCGTCGCGACCGGAGCGGCGGCCGCGAACGACGGCACCGCCCAGCTGCGCGACGGACTCAGCACCCTCGCCTCCGGCACGGCCGAGCTGCGTGACGGCCTGGCCGACGGCGTCGAGCAGATCCCCGTGTCGACCCCCGAACTGCGCACCCAGCAGGCCGACACCATCGCCGACCCGGTGAAGGTGTCGAGCGACAAGGTCGCGTCCGCCGAGGACTACGGTGCAGGGCTCGCCCCCTTCTTCGCCGCACTGTCGGCCTGGATCGGCATCTACGCGCTGTTCCTCATCGTCAAGCCGATCTCGCGCCGCGCGGTCACCGCCCTGCACTCTCCGATCCGCGTCACCCTGGCGGGCTGGCTGACCCCGGCCATGCTCGGTGCGGTGCAGATGTTCGGCCTCATGGGGATCCTCGCGATCACCCTCGGGTTCACGTTCAACAATCCGATCGGCACGCTCGGGGTCATGATCCTCGCGTCGGCGACGTTCGCCGCGATCATCCTGGCGCTCAACGTCTGGCTCGGTTCGGTCGGGCAGTTCCTGGGCCTCGTGCTCATGGTGCTGCAGCTGGTCACGGCGGGCGGGACCTTCCCGTGGCAGACGCTGCCCGCGCCGCTCGCGGCCCTGCATCATGTGCTTCCGCTCGGCTACGTCGTCGATGCGATGCGACAGCTCATGTACGGGGGCAACCTGGGCAGAGCCGGGTGGGACCTGGTGGTGCTGGGCATCTGGCTGGTCGGCGCGCTGCTGCTGGCGGCGATCGGCGTGACGCGCATGACGCACCGCCGCACACTGCGCGACCTGCAGCCGAGCCTGATCGGCTGAGCGCACCCGCATGAGAACGTGGCCCGGAATCCGCGGGTTGTGGGTAGTATTCCCAGAGTGCGTCCTTGGGACGCACTCTGGGACTCTCTGGGACTGAGTCCCACCCTGCCTTCCCGAAAGAGTTCTCGAAGATGACAACTGATTCGCCGGAGATCGTCGACCCTTCGCGCCCTTCGCTGGGTGCGCGCATCGGCCGCATCGCCTTCCTCGTCGTGGCGGCGATCGTCGTGATCGCCGTCGCCGCCGCGTTCTTCGTCACCTGGACGATCCAGCGCTCCTTCCCGCAGACCGACGGCACCCTGCCCCTCGACGGACTGGAGACCGAGGTGACGGTGCAGCGCGACGATCGCGGCATCCCCACCATCACGGCCGACTCGACGCACGATCTCTTCTACGCAGAGGGCTTCGTGCACGCGCAGGACCGCTTCTTCGAGATGGACTTCCGCCGCCACGTCACAGCCGGTCGAGTCGCCGAGATGTTCGGCGAGTCGCAGGCCGCGACGGATGCGTTCCTGCGCACTCTGGGCTGGCGAAAGGTCGCCGAGGCCGAGGTCGAGGCCATGGATGAGGTGACCCTCGGCTACTACGAGGCCTACGCCGACGGAGTCAACGCCTACCTCTCATCGCGGTCGGGCGCGGAGCTGTCGCTCGAATACGCCGTGCTCGGCATCCAGAACCCCGACTACGCGCCCGAGCCGTGGGAGCCCGCGGATTCCGTCGCCTGGCTGAAGGCGATGGCGTGGGACCTCCGCGGCAACGTCGAGGACGAGACCGAGCGGGCGCTGCTCGCCGCGCAGCTCGCGTCCGGCTCCGCGGACGCCGCAGAGACCCAGGCCACCCTCGACGCGCTGTATCCCGCGTATCCGTTCGACGAGCATCCCGTGATCGTCCCCGAGATCTCCACCGTGCCGGCGCTCGGGACGGATGCGGAGCCCGCCGCGTTCACGTCCGACGAGAGCGACGGAGAGATGCAGCAGGCCGCCACGACGATCGAGTGGCAGGAGGCGTCTGGCGTGATCGAGGCGGCGAGCATCCTGGTGGGCGACGTCGGAGAGGGCATCGGCTCGAACTCGTGGGTGGTCTCGGGCGACCTCACGGCCACCGGCATGCCCCTGCTCGCGAACGACCCGCATCTCGGCGCGTCCCTGCCCTCGGTCTGGTACCAGGTGCAGCTCAAGTGCAGCGAGGTCACAGACGAGTGCCCGTTCGACGTGGGCGGCTTCTCGTTCTCGGGCCTTCCCGGCATCGTGATCGGCCACAACCAGCACGTCGCCTGGGGATTCACGAACCTGACCACCGACGTCACCGACCTCTACATCGAGCGGATCGAGGGCGACGAGTATTGGCGAGACGGCACCCTGGTACCTCTCGAGGAGAGCACCGAGACCATCGAGGTCGCCGGCGGCGACGACATCGAGCTGACCATCCGCTCGACCGTGCACGGCCCGATCATCTCGGGCCTCACAGACGACTTCACGGCCATCGCCGACGACCCCGAGCCCGGTCTCGTGGCCGGCGGTGCCACCGGGGCGGCGCCGAAGGGCGACGGCACCGAGTACGCCGTCAGTCTGCGGTGGACGGCGCTGGACCCCGGCACCGCGGCGACAGCGATCTTCGCCCTGTCCACCGCGCAGGACTTCGAGGAGTTCCGTTACGCCGCTTCGCTGTTCGACGTGCCGGCCCAGAACCTCATCTATGCCGACACCGAGGGCAACATCGGCTATCAGACGCCCGGGCGCCTGCCTATCCGTGGCGCAGGAGACGGCTGGATGCCGCAGCCGGGGTGGGACAGCAGCTACGACTGGACCGGCTTCATCCCCTTCGAGGAGCTGCCTGTGTCCTACAACCCCGCCGCGGGGTACATCGTGACCGCGAACAACGCGATCGTCACCGACGACTATCCCTACTTCCTGTCGCGGGACTGGGACTACGGCTATCGCGCCGCGCGCATCGCGCATCTGATCGAACGACGGGCCGCGGCCGGGCCGCTCACCGCCGACGACATGCGCGCCATCCAGATGGACAGCGAGATGTGGATCGGCAAGCGTCTGGCATCCGCGATGGGCGACGTCGAGGTGACGGGGGCAGGAACAGCGGATGCCGTCGACCTGCTGCGCTCGTGGGATGCGCAGAACGAGGCCTCCTCGGCTGCCGCCGCCTACGCGAACGTCCTGTGGTCGAACCTCGTGCAGAACCTGTTCGCCGAGCGCGACGAACCGCTGCCCATCGACGGGCAGGGCCGCCTGTTCACCGTGGTCGCCGACCTGCTCGACGATCCCGCCGATCCGCTCTGGACCAACGACGCCCTCGATGTGTCGAGCATGGACGGGATGCTCGCGCTCTCCGCCGACGAGGCCTACGACGAGCTCGCAGCGCTGCAGGGCACCACGGTCAGCGCATGGAGGTGGGGCGACCTGCACGCCATCACCCTGACGAGCGACACCCTCGGCTCATCGGGCATCGCCCCGATCGAGATGCTGTTCAACCGAGGACCTTTCGCCGTGAGCGGCGGCGCTTCTGTGGTCAACGCGACGGGGTGGGAGCTCGGCACGTCGTACGCGACGACGACGGTGCCCTCGATGCGCATGGTGGTCGATCTGGCGGATTTCGATGCCTCGACGTGGATCCACCTCACCGGGGCGTCCGGGCATGCGTTCGACGAGCACTACATCGATCAGACCGCCGACTGGGCGTCCGGCGTGCAGAAGCCGTGGGCTTTCACGAAGAAGGCCGTGGATGCGGCGGCCCGGCACACTCTGGTGCTGACGCCGGCGGGGTAGGGGCAGGTCGGCGCCAGCGGGCGTCTCAGGCGGCGGGCGTCTCAGGCGGCGGGCGTCTCAGGCGGCGGGCGTCTCAGGCGGCGGGCGTCTCAGGCGGCGGCGGGCGCCAGCTCGGACGCCGTGGCGCGCCGCGCGATGGCCCAGATGCCGACCGCGGATGCGAGGAAGATGCCCGCGAGCATCGCCCATCCTGCGAGACCGAACGTGATCGCCGTGGCGTTCACGACGATGGGCGACGCCAGCGCGCCGAGCGAGAAGCCCATTCCGAAGACGCCCTGGTACGCGCCGGCCCGCACGGGGTCGGCGAGCTCGAAGCTCAGCCCCCACGCGCCCGCCTGCGACAGGATCTCGGCGAACGTGTGCGCGACCATGCCCACGATCAGGATGACGATCGCGGCCCAGGCTGGCAGACCCGCGGCGAGCGCGTAGACGAGGCAGGCGGCGACCATGAGCCAGCCGGCGATCATCGTCACCCGACCCGCGACGCGGATGTCGTGCGTGCCTCGTGAGGCACGCACCTGGAAGAGCACGACCAACGCCGTGTTGATGATCACGAGCACGGCGAAGGTCGCTTCGGGTGCGTTCGTGTTCTCGGTGATCCACAGGGGCACGCCGAGCTCGGCGACGCCGAACTGCATGCCGAAGATCGCCGACAGGCCGCTCAACAGCAGGTATCGGGGGTCGCGCCAGGGCGAGCGGCGGTTCCAGTCCCTGCGCTCCGCGGACGCCGCCGCGGTGGCATGGGTGTCGATCGATCCGGTCTCGGTGTGCAGCACCTTCGCCCTGGCGCGGGCCGGTGCGTCGACGGCCGCGGTGAGGCGCAGCAGGGGAAGCGACCCGAGCGCGCAGATCACCCCGGCGCAGGCGATGACCGTGCGGTATGCCTCCGGCGTTCCGAGGGCCAGGGCGATCGCGCCGATGCCGGAACCTGCCGCGATCGCGAGGTTCGTCACGGTGCGGAGCACGGCTCGGGCGTGCACGCGCTTGTCGGGGGCGAAGCCGCGGGCGATGATCGCCGACCGCGCCGAGTGACCGAGCGTGTCGAAGAAGCCGGCGAGGCTCGCGAGGAGAAGAGCGGAGGCGAAGTCGCCGACGAAGGCATAGGCGGCGAGCAGAGCACCCCCGATCAGCTCGAAGCCGAAGGCCAGGCGCCGGGCGCTCCACCGATCGGCGAGCCAGCCGCCGAGGAAAGACGCCACGACACCGCATCCGCTCGACACCGCGAGCACGATCGCCGCCTGCGCGGGCGAGAGACCGATGATCTGGGTGAAGAAGAGCACCGTGACGGCGAGGAACACGCCGCGGCCGACGCGGGAGACCGAGGTGGCGGTGACCAGTGCCCGCAGCACCGGATCGCTCAGCCCGGCCGACAGTCGCGCGAACAGGCTCTTGGTCGAGGCCGGGGCTTCGCCGTCCTTCTCGATCTGGTCGGGATCGGGGACGGGCGCGGACACCCTTTCATCCTCGCACGGCTCTCGTACCCGTCCTGTCGCACACCGGAATGCGATGCGCCGCTTCCGGTTAGTCGCCGGGGCTCGGCTCGGTTAGCGTTGACGGGTGGTCTCCAGCTATCTCGCCCCGAAGGGCACATCCGTCACCCTGCTCGAGTTCGAGCACGCCGGGGCGACCCTCATCGCGGAGACCTTCGGCGAGGGCGAGCACACTTTTTTGCTGCTGCACGGCATAGGCATGGGGCGCAGTGTCTACCTCGACGTCGTGCAGAGACTGCGTGGCCGGGTGATCGCGCTCGACCTCCCCGGATTCGGCGAGGCGCCCGAGCCCACCCGCACCTTCACCATGGAGCGTCACGCCGACCTCGTCGCCGCCTACCTGCGTCATGCCGGTGAGGGTCCGGTCGTCGTGATCGGGCACTCGATGGGCAGCCAGATCGCGGCGGAGCTCGCCGCACGGCATCCGTCGCTCGTCGTGGGCGTCGTGCTCGCGGGTCCCACGGTGAACAAGGCGGCCCGCAATGTGGCCGCGCAGGCCAGCTATCTGCTGACCGACCTGGTGGGCGAGCGCCCTCTCGTCATCTGGCGCGGGGCCCGTGAGTACCTCCGTGGCGGCCCTCACCTCATCCGCAAGATCCGGGCGACCATCGTGCACCAGCCCGAGAAGGCGTTCGCGCGCATCGAGCAGCCCGTGCTCGTGCTGCGGGGGGAGAGCGACCCGCTGGCGCCGATGAGCTGGTGCCAGGAGATCATCGATGCGATCCCGGGCGCCGACCTGCAGGTGATCCCCGACCACGGTCATGGCACGCTGATCAGCGATTCCGCGCCCGCCGCGCGCCTGATCCAGGGCTTCGCCGACAAGCTCTGACCCGGACCCGGTCGCGCTTCCCTCCGTCGCGCTTCCCTCCGTCTCGCTTCCCTCCGTCTCGCTTCCCTTACGTTCACAACTCAGCATGGATGCTCCGGAGACCGCTCTCTCTGCGCGCATTCGGTGCTCAGCCGCGGCTGGTGCTGAGTCGTGAACGATGTCGGTCACTGAACCTCGGCCCGAGCACAGCGATGATCTGCTCGAGAGCCTGCCGCACGGATGCCTGGTCGTCGAGAATGTCTTTCGCGAGAGGCCGAACGGTCACGTAGCCGAGGTGAGCGGCGGCGATGTCGCGCTCGCGATCCTGGATCTGCTTGTCCCACCCCTCGTGGAACTCCTTGCTGTCGCATTCGACGATCAACCAGCCGTCCACCACGAAGTCGACGTAACCGACGCCGTCGAGGTACACCTGCGTCTCGTATGCGACGCCCATCGTCCGCAGCAGCAGACGCATGAACGTCTCCGGCCCCGAATCGGCCGACGGATCGACGAGCGCGAGCAGCGGTTGAGATCGGATCGGAAGGGCCGCGAACATCGCTGCCAGCTCATCGAGAGTCAGGAGCCCGTGATGAACGACGCTGTCGAGTGTGGCAAGCGCCTCGCGCGGAGCCTGGCAGAGCACGGAGTGCGCGACGGCATCGATGAGCGGCGCCGCGTGCAGGCTGTCGCGCACGCTCGTGAGCACCTTCCAGTGGAGCACGACCTTCCTGTCCTTCGCGATCCGCAGACGAGATGAGCCGGGAGTCACGAGCACATGCAACTCGCGGCAGCGGAGCACGAAGACGCCCCACTGCGCGAGCAGCGACAAGCAGGACACCCGACCGCCGATGCGGACCGCGTCGACGATGTCTCTGTGGGTCGAGGCCAGTGCATATCGATCACGACGCACGTGCACGAGATCGCCGCGGGCGACCGATTCGGCGATCAGGCGCCCCGTCAGCCCCGTCTGCACCAGATCCGGTCGGGTGAAGACGCTCTGCGAATAGGTTTCCTGCATGCGCTGCGCGACGGTCTTGTCGTTCTTCCCCATCGCAGAAGTGTGCGGCCGACGCGCGGCGTCGACCTGCGTGCTCCGCGCGATGGGGGATGACTCGCGCCGATCAGAGCCCAGTGCAGAAGCAGAGCCCAGTGCAGAAGATGTGGCTTCGACAGTCGTCGTTCACGACTCAGCATGGATACCTGGGAGAACGGTCGCCGGCCCCGATCAGGCCGAACGCGACGCGCTCATGCTGAATTGTGAACGACGATCTACGAGCACCGCCACCGCCGGCGGGCACGTGCCTCAGCGCACCGGCGGAGGTGTCGTCGGAAGAAGCAGCGCGTTGCGCCGCGTCCGCGTCAGCAGGAGGGCGAACGCACCGAGACCACCCATGACCACGGCGATCATGATGCCGAACACGATCATGAATCCCGTGACGGGGCTCTGCTCCATGACGCCTCCCACCACCGCGACGACCACGCCGATCACCGCGAGCGCGGCCACGCACCAGCCGACGATCATCGAGGTGAGATAGCCCCGGGGCCCGGCGTGCCCTGGTCGAGCGCCGAACCTCGTGGCGATGTACCAGGTCCACCGGGAACCGGTCCACCAGCGGCTGACCTGCCTCGTCATCGGATACCACCCGGCATCCGGACCTTCGACCTCACCGGGCAGCGGCTGCACGACCGCATCGGCGATCGGCGCCGACTGCGGAACGGCGAGCCTGCGCACCCCACGCGTGTACGCGGCGCCGATGAACCAGATCACGGCCGCCGACAGCAGCAGGAGGGGATAGACGAAGTTGCCCGGGTTCTGCGTGATCAGGGCGGCAGACAGCTGCATCATCGCGAGCACGAAGAACAGGATGCCGAGGACCACTCCCATGGCCGGCGGCTCGATCGCGAGCCAGTCGGGCCGGGGCTTGCCGGCGCGGACGCGATACGGCGTCCACATCGCGCCGTCCCACCAGCGGACGTCGGTCGTACCCGGCACCGGGTACCATCCCATCGCCGGGACGGTCGGCACTGCCGCTCGCTCGTGCGCGGTCCACTGCGCACCGTCCCACCAACGCTGAAGACCCGGCGTGCCCGCGTCGTACCATCCCTGCGGTGCTGACATCTGTCCCCCTGTGCCCCTCAACCCGCGCCGGGGGGTGTCTGCTTCGATTCGGCGAGCTCGTCGACGACGAGACTGCGTTCGTCGGTCGTGCCGTTGCGATAGGCCTGCCGACCGACGATGTGCGCCGACAGCGGAGCGGTGGCGAACTGCATGAGCACGATCGGGGCGACGAGGGCGAGGCCGACGAGGATCCCTCCGACCGTGCGCAGCGACAGCGCGATCGCGAGGCAGATCAGGATGAGGCCCAGCACCTGCGGCTTCGTGGCGGCGTGGAGCCTCGACGGTACGTCGCGGAAGCGGAGAAGACCGACGGCGGCCGAGAGGCAGAGCAGGGCGCCGAGCAGGATCAGCACGAGGACGGCGACGTCGATGACGCCGTCGGGGATGGTGAGGCCGAACACGTTCATGGGGTCGTGTTGTCCCTTCTGGCGACGAACCGGGCGACCGAGATCGACCCGAACACGCCCACGGCGGCGATGATCAGCAGCACCGGGATGTTGCGGGTGTGCCCGTTGATCGCCATCTCGGCTCCGAGCACGCACATCACCTCGGTCAGCAGGACATCGGAGGCGACGGCGCGGTCGAGGATCGACGGCCCTCGCACGATCCGGATGATCGTCAGGATGGCTGCGATGCCGAAGACGACCATGATCGCCAGCAGCAGGATGTTCATCGCGCACCACCCTTCTTCGCGCCGTCGGGAGAGCCGGCCGCTGAACCAGCACCGGAACCGGCAGCACCGGAACCGGCCGAGGCGGCACGCGCCGCGCGCTCGTCGGCCTTGAGGGCACGGTACTGCTCGGGGGCGCCGAGCGCACGCACGACCCTGCGCTCCCAGCGCAGCACACCCTCGCGCTGCTTCTCGACATCGGCAAGGCTGCGCACGCCGATCACGTGCAGGTACAGCACCTGACGATCGCGATCGGCTTCGACGACGAGGGATCCGGGGACCAGCGACGACACCACCGACACGTGGGTCATCATGAGGTCGTCGGCGTACTTCAGCGGCACGGCGATGATCGCCGCCCCCGGCTGATGCCGGAAGTCGAAGACCTGCACGGTCACGGCGAGCGCTCCGCGGAGGACGGCGAACAGGAACTGCACGACGAGGAGCGCGGCGTACCAGACGTTGATGCGACCCGACAGCTCGACCGTCGGCAGTCGGAAGACACGCGTCACGAACACCGCGACGACGAGCCCCGAGAGGAACGCGAGCACTGTGAACTGTGCCCACAGCAGCATCCACAGCACGACGAGCCACGCGAGGAACGGAAGCTGCACGCGGATGTCACGCCAGAAGTGACGGCCGGTCTCGGTGGGGCTCATCCCTCCACCTCGTCTTCCAGCTGGATGAGGCTCACCGGGTCGAGCAGAGCCTCGCCGATGCGGTCGCACAGCGCGTAGAGGGGGCCCGCGAAGACCGTCAGCGCCACGGTGACCCCGACCATCCCGGCCGTCGCGACCGTCATGATCCGGGGGATGCGGCGACGTTCCTGCTGCTCGTCGGCCGCCGGGGCGTTGCCCAGGTACGAGATGCGCCCTTCGGTCTCGGCCGAGTCCTCCTCCTCGCGCCAGAACGCGAGGTTCCAGGCGCGCATCAGCGCGTAGAGCGTGAGGAGCGAGGTGACGATCCCGCCGAGGATCAGCACGATCATCAGGGGGGTCCCCACCGATGCCGCCGCCTCGAACAGCGCGAACTTGCCGATGAATCCGGAGAACGGCGGAAGCCCACCGAGGTTGATCGCGGGGATGAAGTAGAGCACGGCGATCACGGGCGCGACCTTGAGCAGTCCCTTCACCCGGAGGATCGACGTGCTGCCCGCTCGACGCTCGATGAGGCCGACGGCGAGGAACAGAGTGGTCTGCACGATGATGTGGTGGACGATGTAGTACACCGTCGCACCGATCGCGGCTGGTGTCGCTATCGCGAGACCGAAGATCATGTATCCGACATGGCTCACGAGCGTGAACGACAGGATTCGCTTGAGCTCGGCCTGCGCGACGGCTCCGAGCACTCCCACGATCATGGTCGCGAGCGCGATGATCAGCAGCAGCGTGTCGATGCTGTTGTCGGCGAACAGCTGCGTCTCCGTGCGGATCAGCGCGTAGACGCCGACCTTCGTCAGCAACCCGGCGAAGACCGCGGTGACCGGGGCCGGAGCCGTCGGATAGGAGTCGGGCAGCCAGAACGACACGGGGAAGATCGCGGCCTTGATGCCGAACGCGATCACCAGCATGAGGTGCAGCACGAGCTGCGTCTCCTGCGGGAGCTCGGTCATCCGCTCGGCGATCTGCGCCATGTTCACAGTGCCGAGGGCCCCGTAGATCATCGCGATCGAGGCGAGGAACAGGATCGACGAGACCAGGGACACGACGATGTAGACGGCGCCGGTGCGGATGCGGGACTCGGTGCTGCCCAGGGTGATCAGCACGTATGACGCGACGAGCAGGATCTCGAATCCGACGTACAGGTTGAAGAGGTCGCCCGCGATGAACGCGTTGAAGATTCCGGCGGCGAGGATCAGGTACGACGGGTTGAAGATCGAGATCGGCGTCTCATCGGTGCCGTCGGCGGCGCCCTGACCGATCGAGAAGAGGAGCACGGCGAGCAGCACGATGCTCGAGATGAGCACCAGGAGCGCGGCGAGGCGGTCGACGTAGAGGACGATGCCGAACGGCACCGGCCAGCCGCCGACCGAGACGGCGAGTGGAGCACCGGCGTCGACGACGACCAGCAGCACCGCGGCGATGACCGAGACGATCGCCAGGGTCGCGACCGTGACGAAGGCCTGCAGTCGCGGGTTGCGGCCGAAGATCAGAGTGACGGCGGCGCCGAGCAGCGGCAGCGCGACGAGCAGCGGGACGAGGGCGCTCATGGGCGGTCCTCCCCGTCGTCACCTTCGGGCGGGGCCGATTCGCCATCGAGGACGGATGCTCCCGCACCGGCGTCCACGTCCGCCTTCTCATCCGCGGGCGCGGGACGAGGGGCGGTCGGGCGATCGGTCGGCGCGTCGTCGTGGATCGCGGGGTGGTCGCGCATGTGCAGCACGGTGATCGGTGCCGTCTGCACGCCCACGAAGTCGGTGGTGGCCTCGTCGTCGGCGGCGTCGGCCTCGTCGTCCATGAGATCCTCGTCGGCGTCGGTGCGCTCGCGGAGCGCGATGTCGGCCTCGTCGTCCTCGACGGTGTCGGCCTGACCCAGCTGCCAGGAACGGTAGATGAGCGCCAGGAGGAACGCCGAGACGGCGAACGTGATCACGATGGCTGTGAGCGTGAGGGCCTGCGGAAGCGGGTCGCTGAGCTCGCCCTCAGTGCCGAAGAAGGGTGCGTTGCCCGGAACCCCCATCACGATGAGCAGCAGGATGTTCGTGGCGTTGCCGAGCAGGAGGAATCCGATCAGCACGCGCGTCAGACTGCGCTCGAGCATCGCGTAGACACCGCAGGCGAACAGCACGGCCATGATGACGATCAGGGTCAGGGAGACATCCATCAGATGGTGACCCCCCGCTCGCGGAACTCCTGCGCCTGGCGGTCGACCTCGCCGCCGAGGCTGCGCAGCACGTCGAGCACGAGACCGATCACGACGAGGTAGACGCCGATGTCGAAGATCGTCGACGTGACGAACTCCATGTGGCCGATGCCCGGGATCTCCCACTCCCAGAAGGTGCTGGTGAGCGGGGCCAATCCGAAGAACAGCGGCACGACGGCGGTGCCGACGGCGAGGATGAGGCCGGAGCCGAGCAGTCGGCCGGCGTCCGTGGGCGCGGCCGCGCCGAGCTCCCAGCGACCGCCGGCAACGTAGCGCATGACGAGCGCCATTCCGGCGACGAGCCCGCCGGCGAAGCCGCCACCGGGGAGGTTGTGTCCGGAGAACAGCAGGAAGATCGACACGACGATGATCGTGTGGAACAGGATGCGGACGATCACCTCGAGAAGGATCGACCGGTTCTCGGGCTTCATCTTCTGACCCCCGACGAGCCAGGCACGGGGGCTGCTCTCGTTCTCGGAGGTCTGGAAGCGCACGCCCTCGGTCGTCTCGACGAGCGGACGGCTGAGCGTGCGGCGGCGGCGGGCCTTCGGCAGCGTCTTCGTCGCCGAGAGCATGTCGGCCCGGTGCGTGACGAACACCAGCGAGGCGACTCCGGTGGCGGCCAGCACGAGCACCGAGAGCTCGCCCATCGTGTCCCACCCGCGAAGGTCGACGAGCGCGACGTTGACGACGTTCTTTCCGTGGCCGATCTCGTACGCGAGCCTCGGGAAGGCTTCGGAGATCGGATCGGAGACGCGCGACTGCGTCGCCACGATCGCGACGAGGGCCATGGTCAGGCCGACGCCGACACCGAGAAGCGCTCGGGGAATGCGACCCACGGATGCGTTGTGCTCGCCCATCCGCGCCGGAAGACGCCGCAGCACCAGGGCGAACGTGACCATGGTGACGGTCTCGACGAGGATCTGCGTGAGCGCCAGGTCGGGGGCGCCGCTCGTCGCGAAGAGCACGACCATGCCGAGGCCGGTGATCGAGACGAGCACGACACCGGTGTAGCGCTTCTGGGCGCGCACGGCCATGACGGCTGCGGCCGCCATCATCGGAGCGACGACCAACTGGGCCGGGGTGTGCCATGCCGAGAGCTGGAAGCGATCGACGTCGCTCGCGAGCAGTGCCGTGATCTCGGCCGCGACGAAGACGACGAAGATCGTGCCGACGTAGACGGGCAGGGAGCCCCGCTGGGTGAGCGTGGTGCTGAGCACCGAGAGGCGGTCGACACTGCGCATGACCAGGTAGTAGACGTCTGCTGCGGTGAAGCGGATCAGGCGGGGCCTGCGGTCCCATCCGGTGCGCACCGTGAGCAGGAAGAGCACCGCACCGAGAAGGATCGAGAGGATCGAGATGCCGAGTGCGGGCTCGAGACCGTGCCAGAGGGCGAGGTGTCCTGGACCCTCCGCAGCGACGCCCTCCGCATCGAGCCCGGGTGTCGCGGTGAGCGCGTACCCCTGCAGGGCGGTGTCGAGTGCAGGTGCGCCGATGCCGGCGGCGATCGTGATGCCGGAGAGGATGATCGGCGCCGAGAGGAACCCGACGGGAGGGTCGGGCCATGCGGTGTCCGGCAGGCGGTCGCCGACGGCATCCCGCTTCTTCCAGAAGGCCCCCCAGAGGAAGCGGATGCCATATGCCGCAGTGAGAATGGATCCGAGACTGACGCCGATGATCGCGACGAGACCCCACGGAGAGCCGTGCAGCGCGTCGTCGAGCAGCGCGGTGAGGGTCGACTCCTTGGCGACGAACCCGATGGTCGGAGCGATACCGGCCATCGAGGCGACCGAGATGAATGCCGCCGTCGCCATGACCGGGGCCTGCCGGCCCACCCCGCTCAGCTCGTCGATGTCACGCGTCGACAGCTGACGGTCGATCACGCCGACGATCAGGAAGAGCGCCGACTTGAAGAGCGCGTGGCCGATCACGAGCGCGAGCCCCGCCAGGGCGCTCGCCTGCGTGCCGTAGCCGATCACGATCGAGAAGAAGCCGAGCTGGCTCACGGTGCCGAAGGCGAGGATGCGCTTCAGGTCGGTCTCGCGCAGCGCCTGGATGCCGCCGATGAGCATCGTCACGATTCCCAGCGAGATGATGATCGGCCGCCAGGGACCGGTGAACGCGAAGATCGGTGCGAAGCGCGCGATCAGGTAGATACCCGCCTTCACCATGGCCGCCGCGTGCAGGTAGGCGCTGACCGGCGTGGGCGCGGCCATCGCGCCAGGCAGCCAGAAGTGGAACGGGAAGATCGCCGACTTGCTGATGGCTCCGATCAGGAGCATCACCACCGCCGCATCGACGATCGGCCCGGTGGGGGCGAGCGCGAGGATCTCGCGGATGCTGGAGGTGCCGGCGTCGACGACGAGCAGCACGACGCCGACGAACATCACGAGGCCGCCGAGGGTGGTGACCAGGAGCGCCTGCAGGGCCGCACGTCGGCTGGCAGCTCGGCGTCGGTAGTGCCCGATCAGGAGGTACGAGAGGATGCTCGTCACCTCCCAGAACATGACGAGCATGACGAGGTCGTCGGTCAGGACCAGGCCGTACATCGCACCGGCGAATCCGAGCAGGACGGCCGCGAACTGGCCGATCCCCGCGGAGTCGTCGTGGAAGTACCAGCGGCAGTAGAGCAGGACGAGAGCGCCGACGCCCGTGACGATCAGGGTGAGCACCCAGCCGAGCACGTCCATGTTCATCGACAGGTTGAGTCCGAGCTGGGGGATCCACTCGACCGACACGAACGGAGCGGGCCCGTCGAGCACCTGCGGGGTGAGGACGAGAGCGTGGACGAATGCCGCTGCGGGAATGAGTGCCGCGATGGCGAATGCCTGGGATCCCAGCCAGCGCACCAGCACGGGCATCACGAGCGACCCGAGGAGGAACACAGCGAGGAGCGTCAGCATATACGCGGCTCCTCGAAGCTCGTCGGCCGGGGGTGCGGCGCAGGCGGGCGGGTGTCGCTGCCCAGTTTACCTTGATTTTGCGCGCTTCCGGGCCGAAGGTGCCCGCGTACGAAAGCGCAAATGGTCGGCTTTCCCCGGGTTTTCGGGCATTCTGCGCGATCTGAAACGCTGAATCAGATCATTCGGACGCGTTCGCCGAGCGCCGGGCCAGGGCGGGGCCGAGTCTCTCGTACGAGTTCTCGATGTGGGCGCGCATCGCCTCGCCGGCGGCGTGGGCGTCTCGTCGGCGCAGCGCGTCGAGGATCCTCTCGTGTTCGCTGACCGTGTCGTCCTCGAAGTCGTGACGGAAGTTCAGGCGATAGAGGTGCATGTGCGCGCGCAGCCGAACGATCGCCTCCGAGAGCAGCGGGCTCTGCGCCCGATCGGCGATCAGATGATGGAAGTGCAGGTCCTCGTCGATGAATCGACGGTAGTTGCGGAAGCTCTCGTCCTCATCGGGAGCGGATGCCGCGCGCATCTGCACGACGGACTCGGCGAGCTCGATCTCGGCGTCGTCGTCGAGATGCGCGGAGGCGCGACGCGCGGCCTCCGGTTCGAGCAGCCCACGCATGTCGTAGAGGTCGCGAAGACCCACCTCGTCGAGCAGAGGGGCGGCGACGTAGCCCTTGAGCGCGCGCTTCGCGACGAGTCCCTCGGACTCGAGTCGCGTGAGGGCCTCGCGCACGGGGGTCGGCGACACGTCGAGATCGCGGGCGACCGCATCGATGTTCACCCGGGCGCCCGGTTCGATGACCCTGTCCATGAGCAGGCCGAGCACGGCGTCGTACACGTCATCGACGAGCGCACGCCGCGCCGGGAGCGGCCGCGGTCCGCGTGCCTCGTCGTCGCCGAACATGAGTCTCATCGTACGGGGTGCCCTTCTCGGCCCATCGCCTGCCGCGCGGGGACGGTTTCCCGGCTGATCAGGCCCTGTTCTCGGAGTTCGTCCCACACCTCGCCCCCGACGGGGCGCGCGACGAGCCCGCTGTTCCGCGCGACCTGCTCGGCGCTCGCGCCGCCCATCACGACGGCCGCCACCGCCGGGTGGGTCAACGGGTACTGGGCGGCCAGCTCCGGGAGCGTCCGATCGTGGCGGTGCGCGATGCGGGCGATCGCCTGTGCGCGCTCGACGACCGCATGGTCTGCCGGTCCGTAGTCGAACGTGGAGCCGTGCCGCGGAGCATCCGTCGCGAGGATCCCCGAGTTGAAGACCGCCGCGGCGAGCACCGTCACGTCGCGGTCGTCGGCTGCCGGAAGCAGGTCGTCTGCGGCGGACTGGTCGAGCAGCGTCCACCGCCCCGCGATCATCATCACATCGGCATCCGTCTCGCGGACGAATCGCGCGAGCATCGCGCTGTGGTTCATGCCGGCTCCGAAGGAGCGGATGACTCCCTGATCACGGAGCTCGCTGAGCGCGGGAAACGCGCCGTCGAGGGCTTCGCGCTCGTGGTCATCGGGATCGTGCACGAGCGCGATGTCGATGCGGTCGAGGCCGAGTCGCTCGAGCGACTCCTCGATCGAACGCAGCACACCGTCGCGCGAGTAGTCCCGCACACGGCGGTGATCCGCGGGCACGTCGAACAGGTTGTCGATGTCGGTGCGGCCGGCGGCATCCTGCGGCACCAGCAGGCGTCCGACCTTGGTCGAGACGACCAACTCCTCGCGCGGCAGCGCACGCAGACTCTCGCCCAGACGCCGCTCGGCGAGGCCGAGCCCGTAGTGCGGCGCGACATCGAAGTACCGCACACCGCCGGCCCACGCTGCACGCACGATCTGAGGCCAGTCCTCCTCGCCGAGCGCCTGGTAGAGGTTGCCGAGCGCGGCGGCTCCGTAGGCGACGGGCGGAGCGGCGAGTCCGCCGCGCCCGATGGCCACGGACTCCGGAACGGCCGACTCGCTGGCGGCGCAGATGGGACTGCTCATGCGACGATCAGCCGCCCGAGGGCGTCATGGTTCCACGCGATCCCGAGCCCCGCCTCGGTCGGCGCCCAGCCGCGTCCGTTCTCGATGCGCAGTTCGCCGGTCGTGACCGCACGCAGCTGCGGGATGTGCTCGAGGTACAGCGCGTTGGGGATGGCGCAGACGAGCGACACGTGCAGCTCCATGAGAAAGTGCGGCGCCACAGGGGCATTGAAGGACTCGGCCAGATGCGCGATCTTGAGCCACGGCGTGATGCCGCCGACCCTCGCGACGTCGGCCTGAACGATCGATGCCCCGCCGCGCTGCAGGTGCTCGCGGAAGTGGCCGAGCGAGTACATGCTCTCCCCGACCGCGATCGGCACAGAGGTCGAGCGGGCGAGCAGGCGGTGCCCCTCGATGTCCTCGGCCGGCAGCGGCTCCTCGAACCAGAAGACGTCGACCTGCTCGAACAGCCGCGCCCGTCGCACGGCCTCCGCGACAGTGAACGACTGGTTGGCGTCGACCATGATGTCCATGCTCGGGCCGACGGCGTCGCGCACGGCGCGCAGCCGCTCCAGATCCTGGTGCCCTCGGGGCTTGCCGACCTTGATCTTCACGCCGCCCATGCCCCGTTCCTTCGCATCGACCGCGTGCGCGACGAGCTCGTCCGTGCGGAAGTGCAGCCAGCCGCCCTCGGTGTCGTAGACGGGCACGGAGGGTGACGCCCCGCCAGCGGCGACCCACAGCGGAAGGCCGGCGCGGCGCGTCTTGGCGTCCCACACCGCAGTGTCAACTGCGGCGAGCGCGAGCGCCGTGAGGGGGCCCACCGTGGTGGCGCGCGTGATGCCGAACAGCGCCAGCCACAGGGCCTCGGGGCGCTCGGCCTCAAGACCGATCAGGGCGGGCAGCAGCGTCTCGCGCAGCAGGCTGAGCACCGCTCCTCCCCCGGTGCCGATCGTGTAGCTGTATCCGGTGCCCTCGGTGCCGTCGGCGGTGCGCAGTCGCACGAAGATCGTCTCCTGCTTCACGAACGTCTGCAGGGCATCCGTCCGCTCGGTCTCGACCGGCAGATCGCACAGCTGCGCCTCGGCGTGCACGATGCGGCTGCCCGCGGTCGCGTCCGCCGTGACCTCGAGGAGGCTCCTGGTGGTGTCGTGCGTCGTGGTCATCAGCGTCCTCCGAGTCCGCCCAGGGTGACCCCTTTGATGAGCTGCCGTTGCAGCAGCAGCACGAGGATCAACGAGGGGATGACGGCCAGCGTCGATGCGGCCATGAGCAGCGACCACTGCGTGCCGAACTGGCCGGTGAACATGCCGAGCCCGAGCGGCACGGTGGCCATGTCCTGCGTGTTGATGATGATCAGGGGCCACAGGTACGAGTTCCAGTAGCCGATGAACGAGAAGACCGCGAGCACGCTCAGCGGGGCGACGAGCTGCGGCAGCAGCACCGACCACAGGGTGCGCAGTCGCGAGGCGCCGTCGATCAGCGCGGCTTCCTCGTACTCCATCGGGATCGTGAGGAAGAACTGCCGCATCAGGAACGTGCCGAAGGCGGTGAAGGCGAACGGGATGATGAGCGCCGCGTAGCTGTCGTTCCACCCCCAGCTGTTGATCATGATGAACAGCGGTACCACCAGCACCTCCTGCGGCAGCACGAGAGTGAGCACGAAGAGCAGGAAGAGCTTGTCGCGGTACTTGAAGCGCAGCCGTGAGAACGCGTACGCCGAGAGCACCGCGACGATCACCGAGAGGGCGGCGCCGAGGATCGCGACGAACAGGCCGTTGAGGATGAATCGTCCGAACGGCACGACCGTCCAGGCCTCGACGAAGTTCGCCCAGCGGATCTCCGATCCGAAGATCTGCGGGGTGGCCGTGAAGACCTCGTTCTCGGGCTTGAGCGCGGTCAGGAACATCCAGATGAAGGGGAACGCGAAGATCACCGCGACCACGGCGATCGCGCCGGTGTTCAGCCACTCCTTGATCGAGTCGCGGCGCTGACGCGCACGACGGGGCAGGCTCACGACGTCACTCATAGTTCACCCACCTGCGCTGGCCGACGAACTGCAGAGCGGTGATGAGCATGACGACCAGGAAGAGGATCCATGCGAGAGCGGATGCGTAGCCGAGCCGATCGAAGACGAAACCGTTGCGGTAGAGGTACAGCACGAACGTGTTGGTGCTCTCACCGGGGCCGCCCTGGGTCAGGAACAGAGGCTGCACGAACACCTGGAAGGCGCCGATCATCGTCATCGTGGAGCAGAAGAACAATGACGGCGACAGCAGCGGGAGGATGATGAAGCGCAGGCGCTGCCACGCCGAGGTGCCGTCGATGCGGGATGCTTCGAGCAGCTCCTTCGGTATCGCGCTGAGACCTGCCGACAGGACGATCACGTTGTAGCCGAACGACTGCCACACCGACATCGCGATCACCGAGGGCAGTGCCCAGGCCGAATCGGACAGCCAGTTGGGGCCGTCGATCCCCACGGTCGCCAGCATCGAGTTGACGAGGCCGTCCTGCGAGAGCAGCAGCCGCCAGACGAGTGCGTTGGCCACCATCGGCGTGATGACCGGCAGGAAGAAGATGACCCTCCAGGCACCCGCCGCCTTCATGCGGGTGTTCAGCCAGAGCGAGATCGTGAGGGCGACGACGAGGTTCAGCGCGGTGTAGACGATCGCGAAGATCAGGGTGTTGCCGAGCACCGTGTAGAACGTGGGGTCGCGGAAGAGCTTGACGTAGTTGTCGAACCCGATGAAGTCGGGGCTGCCGAACAGCTTCCAGTCGAACAGGCTGATGAAGGCAGACCCGAACAACGGAGTGAGGATGAAGAGGACGAACCCGATCATCCCCGGTGCGAGGAAGGCCACCGCCACCCACGCCTGGCCGCGCCGCCGTGGCAGGCGGGGAGCCCGCAGGGCGGGGGCGCCGAAGGGCACCCCCGCCCCGCCGGGTACGGGGGAGGAGGCCGTGGCCTCTCTCCGCTCGCTCATGATCGCCATCCGCTCAGCCCGCGACCGAGTTCTGGATCGTCTCCATGATCTCCGCAGCCGTCAGCTCACCCCGGTAGCCCTGCACTCCGTACTGGGTCATCAGGGTCTCGACCTGGTTCCAGGTCGGGGTGGTGCGCTGCGGGGTCGCGTCGGCGAGCAGAGCCTCGACGACCTCTGCCGCACCCTCGGTCTTTCCCTCGGCCCAGGCCGGGAGAGCCTCGATGCGCGCCGGCACGATGCCGCGGGCCTCAGCCTGCTTCTCCTGCACCGACACCGAGGTCAGCGCCTCGATCGCGGCGAAGGCCTCGTCGGGGCGGTCGCAGTTGGCGGCGATGCCGAATCCCGATCCGGCGGTCATCGCGGCAGCCTCGCCGCTGGTCGACGGGACGATCGTGACACCGAGCGTGAAGTCGGCGGCGTCGGCGAAGCTGCCGTACATCCAGGGGCCCTCGATCAGCATCGGCACCTCGCCCGAGGTGAAGGCCTGCTGCGAGACCTCGGAGCCGTCCGCGGCCTCCGGCGCCTTCGCGACCTGCTCGACGGACACCAGATCGAAGAAGCTCTGCACCTGGTCGACGAAGTCGGAGTTCGTGAGATCGAGTTCGCCGTCCTCGGTGACTGCCGGAACGCCGTCGGCGAGCGACCAGGCGTTCGGGATGAAGATGCCGGGTGCGAGCGCCAGGCCCTTCTTGTCGCCGTCGGTCAGCGCCTTCGCATCCGCGATGAACTGGTCACGTGTGTACTCGGTGCCCGGAAGCTCGAGCCCCGCAGCCTGGAACGCCTCGACGTTGTAGAAGAGGACGATCGGCTCGGCGTCGTAGGGGATCGCCCTGATCGTGCCGTCCACCGTCATGCCGCTGAGCATCGATGCGTCGATGTTCTCGACGTCGAAGCCGCTCTTCTCGATCAGGTCGTCGAGCGGCATGAGCAGATCGCCGAGCTCCTGGGCGCGAGCAGCCTGGGTGGTGAGGAGACACGGTGGGTTCGAGCCGCTGAGGCGGGTCTTCACCTTGGTCCAGTAGTCCGAGAAGCTGGGCCCCTCGACGGTGATGTCGAGGTCGGGATCCTCGGCTCGGGCTCCGTCGATGAAGTCGGCCCACTGGGCCTGATCGCCCTCGCTGGCGGCCCACGTGTAGAGCACGAGGGGGCCGCCGGCGTCGCCGCCGCCTCCTCCCGAGCCGCTGGCACAGCCGGCGAGGGTGAGAGCGGTGAGGCCCGCGACGCCGGTCAGGATGAGACGCTTCGCGCGTCGGGATGAGAGTGCATTCATTCTGTCTGCCTCCTTCATTGGATGCTGATTCGATGCGATGGGTGAGGGGTGCTGCTCGGGTGTTCGGGTCGTTTTCGGGTCACTCGGAGAAGTCGATGGCGATGACGTCGATCAGAGCGCCGCTGGGGGCCGGCGCGACGATGCGCAGCTCGCCGAGATCGTCGCCGGCGGTGGACGCCTCGTGCACTTCGAAGCTCGCGTCGTGCTGCAGCTCGAGGTCGTCGGCCAGGCGGTGCACCCGCGTGATGCGGCGCACGGGCAGGCCGCGCACGATGATCTCCTCGACCGGCAGCGCGGTCAGGTGCAGATAGAGGCGTCCTGCTCGGGCGGTCGTGGGTCCGTGGAAGTCGATGCCCGCGGTGGGCTCGACGCCGATCACGGATTCGGCGTGCGCCTGCATCCATCCGGCGAACTCCTGCAACCGCTCCTGCTCGACGATCGGCAGTGTGCCGTCGGGCCCCGGACCGACGTTGAGCAGCAGGTTTCCGCCGCGGGCGACGACGTCGATGAGGGTGACGAGCAGGGATCGCGCGGACTTCTCGTTGTCGGGGCCCTTGCGCCATGCCCAGTGATCGCCGATGGTGAGGCACAGCTCCCAGGGCCCAGACGGCGGGCTCAGCGGAAATCCCTGTTCGGGTGTGCGGTAGTCGCCCTGACCCGGGAGGCGATCGTTGATGACGACGTCGGGCTGCAGCTCCTTGATCAGTCGGCGCAGACCCGGCGCCGTCCACTCGACGGCGGAGCGTTCCCAGTCGCCGTCGAACCAGAGCAGATCGATCTGTCCGTAGTTCGTGAGGAGCTCGGTCAGCTGGGCGCGCACGTACTCGAGGTAGCGCGACCATTCCTCCGGGCTCGAGCGGCGGTGCCGATCGGTGGCGTCGGGAGTGTCGGCGAACTCGACGAGACCGGCGGCGGGCCAGTGCTCGAGCTTGTACGGCAGATCCTCGTCCCGGAAAGCGGGGTAGTCGGGGTGGTTCCAGTCGGGAAGGCTGTAGTAGATGCCGACCTTCAGCCCCTCGGCCCGAACGGCGTCGACGAACTCACGCGTGATGTCGCGTCCGAAGGGACCGTGCTCGACACCGAAGTCCGACTGCTCCGTGAAGAACATGTTGTATCCCGCATGGTGACGGGCGGTGAAGACGACGTAGGTGGCTCCGGCCTCGCGCGCCCGTCGGGCGAGATCCGCGGCATCCCAGTTCGTGGGGTCGAAGGTGGGGGCTGTGGCCTGATACTCCGCGACGGTCACTGCATCCTCGACCGCATCCACACCGGGGATGATCGAGCGACCGACCAGGGGCCAGGAGATCTCGATCCCCTGCTGCGACGCCTGGTCCCAGTGCACGAAGATGCCGAAGCCCGCGCCGCTGAACCACTCCCCACCGGGAATGCTCTGTGTGGGCCGTCGGAAGCCTGTGTCCGTCATCGAGTCTCTCCTTCGAGTCACAATTTCCTATAGGATACCTGATAGACGAAACAGTTCACAAGGGTGTGACGAGAGGTGCGTACCGATGGCGATGTTCGAGACCGATCCTGTTCGGCCCGAGACCTACCGAGAGTTCGAGCGACCGCTGCCGGAGTGGTTCCGCGGCGCGGCGCTCGGGATCTTCGTGCACTGGGGGCCCTACTCGGTGCCCGCCTGGGCCGAACCCACCGGAGAACTCGGTGCCGTGCCGAGGGAGGAGTGGTACGCGCACAATCCCTACGCGGAGTGGTACGCCAACACCATGCGCATCGAGGGCTCCCCCGCACACGAGCACCACGAGCAGGTCTACAGCGGTGCTCCCTATGACGACTTCCTCGATGCGTGGCGAGCTGAGGACTTCGACGCCGACGAGGTGCTCGCCGTGGTCGCGGCGACGGGTGCCCGCTACTTCATCCCGACCACCAAGCACCACGACGGCGTGACGCTGTGGGATGCACCGGGAACGGACGGACGCAACACCGTCGCCCGCGGCCCGCAGCGCGACCTGATCGGCGCGTTCGCGGATGCCACGCGCGCCGCCGGGCTCCGCTTCGGCGTGTACTACTCGGGCGGACTCGACTGGCACTTCTCGGGCCTCCCTCCCATCGAGCGCGACGACGACCCCGCCCCCGACGACCTCGCCTACGCCGAGTACGCCCACGACCATGTGGTCGACCTGATCGAGCGCTACCGCCCCGACATCCTCTGGGGCGACATCCGGTGGCCCGACGCCGGCATCGCGCAGGGACCGAAGAGCCTCGTGCATGCGTTCCGCACGTTCTACGACCGCGTGCCCGACGGGGTGGTCAACGACCGGTGGGGCGAATCCCACTGGGACTTCCGCACCAGCGAGTACGTGCACGGCACAGCAGTCGAGGTGGGCGAGGCGTGGGAGAACACGCGCGGCATCGGCCTGTCGTTCGGACACAACCGCAACGAGACGAGCGAGCACCTGCTGTCGGCCCCCGAAGCCGTGCGCCTGCTCGTCGACGTGGTCTCGCGCGGCGGCAACCTGCTGCTGAACATCGGACTCGAGGCCTCCGGTCGCATCCCCGAACTGCAGCGCCGGACGCTCGAGGGCATCGGCGAGTGGAACGCCCGCTACGGCCATACGGTGTTCGGCGCACGGCCCGAAGAGCGGATGCCGGCATCCGACTCCCCGTGGATCCGATGGACACGCACGGATGACGCCGTGCACGCCATCGTCGATCAGCGCGGTCGCGTGCACCTGCCCGATCCCGACCGGGTACTCGACGAGGGCACGGCGCGCGTCGCCGACGGCGCCGTTGCGGCCGAGCGCGTCGATGGTGGGATCCTGATCGATGTGGCGGATGCCGCGACCCCGGTCGCGATCTCCTTCCGCCCCCGGGACTGACGAGAGGCCTCTTCATGCGCATCGCCCTGCACTCCGAGATCCGCGATGGCGCGATCGACGACTACCGCACGAACCACGCACGCGTCCCCGACGCCCTCGCGGCCACGTTCGCCCGCATCGGCATCCACGACTGGACGATCTGGCGGTCCGGCCACCGCCTGTTCCACCTCGTCGACTGCGACGACTGGGATGCTGCGGTCGCGGCGCTGAAGGACGACCCCGGCGACCACGCCTGGCAGGCCGACATCGGCCGGTTCGTCGAGGTCTTCCGCGACGCCGACGGACACGAGGGCACGGCCCCCCTCGAGCAGATCTGGGATCTGAGGGCCCAGGTGTCCTGACCGCTCACCTCGACACGCGCTCGTCCCGTGGCAGAGTAGCTCCGTGACACGAGCGTGGGTGCGGGAACCGGCGGGGTGGCTGGCCGCTGTCGCCGTGTCCCTGATCACTGCGGCGACGGTCGCGTCGTCCGCCCGCGCCGAACTGGTGTTCCGCGACGGGGACTCGGTGGTCGTCGCGATGCTCGCGCGGTCTCTGCTCGCCGTCGAACACCTCGACTGGGCGATGTCGAGCGTGCTCTTCCTTCCCGAGACGGCCGGATTCACCGCGCTCGATGCGCTGCTGCCCCTGGGAGCGAACGGACTGTTCGCGGCGAGCGCGGTGATGAACCTGCTCGCGCTCTACGGGGCGATCCGCCTGGTCGCCGGGCGCTCTCGCCCCGGCACGGCGCCCGTCGCCTGGTCGGTCACGGCGTTGGCGGTCTTCGCGGTGCTCGCGATGACCGAGACGTCGCCGTCGCGAGACGCGCTCGAACTCGCCTCGCTGCCGCTGACCACCACGTACTACTCCGCGACGGTCATCGCCGTGGTGCTGGCGATCGGCATCGTGCGGCGGATGCTCGACCGCGAGACGCGCAGTCCTCGTGCGCTCGTCTCGCTCGTCTCGCTCGTCTCGCTCGGCGCGGTCGCATCCCTGGCCACGCTCTCCAACCCCCTGTTCGCCGTGTGGGCGACGCTGCCGCTCTCCGTCGTCCTGCTCGTCTTCGCGCGGCGTGCGCCGCGGCGCTCGCTGGTCCTGACCCTGCTGGGGGTTCTCGTCGGCGCCACGGCCATCGGTGTCATCGCGCGTATTCCGTTCGCGGCATGGATCGCGAACACGGGTGCCGGGTACGCGCAGCCCGAGCTCTGGCACCAGTCGATCGAGTACTACGGGCGACTGCTCGGCGAACGCCTGGCTACTCCGCTCGGGCCGGTCTGGATGCTGATCATCGCGGCGCTCATGGTGCTCGCCGCCGCTCTGTCGGCGCGCGCCTCCGGCTCCGGAGCGCGCGTGGTCGCGGCGACGGCATGGGTCGCCCCGCTCATCGTGGTCGTCGGCGCCGTGGCACTGGGCACGCACGCCGCGCGCTACCTGCAGCCGGTGGTGTTCGTGCCGATTCTCGCCCTGGTCGCCGTGCCGCGGGTCGTGATGCTCCCGAACCGCCTGCGCCGGCCCGCCGCCGCGATCGCCGCTGTGCTCCTGGTCGTGGCCGGGGGCCTGAGCATCCCTCGCCTCGTGGATGCCGCGCAGCAGCCCGACGACGACCTCGCCTGCGTCACCGACTGGGTCGATGCCTCCGGGCGCACCGGTGCCGGCCAGTTCTGGTCGGTGCGACTGCCGAAGCTGCACCTCGAGGACCCGTCACAGCTCGTGCAGGTCGACCATCGGCTCAACGGATACGCCTGGCTCGTGAATCGCACGGACTTCGCGGTCGGCGAGGTCTCGTTCCTCGTCAAGGACTCGCAGACGGTGCAGTGGGATCTTCCACGCTCCGCAGTCCCCGACGAGGTCGTCGACTGCGGGCGCTACTCGATCCTCGACTTCGGCACGGCGTCGCTGCCCCTCGGGCCCGCGCACAGCTGAAGGTCAGCGCGACGGCCGCGCGGTGGTCGTGCCCTCGCGGAACCGGCACGTGAGGTGCAGGGTGAGCCCGGGCTCGCCGCGCAGCATCCGCGCGACCTGCTGTCCTGCGGCACGCCCCTTCTCGACGGCGGGTTGCACGCTGGTGGTGAGCACGAGATCGCCGAGGCCATCCGCGGCGATGCCGTCGAATCCCGCGACCGACAGATCTTCGGGTACCCGCAGTCCGAGTTCCTCCGCCGCGCGGACGATGCCGACCGCGAGGAGGTCGCTCTGGGCCAGGACGGCCGTCGGCCGAGACTCGGCATCGGCCAGGAGAACGCGTCCGGCGAGAAGGCCCTCATCGATCAGGCTGCCGCCCGCCGAGATCGCGGGGGCATCCGGGAAGATCTCGCGCATGCCTGCGAGGCGATCGATCGTGACGTCGACGGTCGCGGAGTCGATGCGCTCCTGCGTGACAGGGCCCCTCTCGCGTCCCGTGTCGAGTGGCAGAGTGACGAGGGCGACGTCTCGGTGACCCAGCTCATGCAGATGGCGCGCCACATCGGCGGCCGCGGCGGCGTTGTCGAGCGTGATCCGCGGGATCCCCTCGCCCGCATCGCCCTCGATCACGACGACAGGCAGACCACGGCTGCGCACGATGTCGAGCGAGGCCTTGGTGCGGCCGGAGCATCCGATAAGCACGACCGCGTCGACCGGTGCGTTCGAGAGCGACGATCCGTCGTCGCCGGGTTCGTCGCGCATGAGCAGGATGCCCGCGCTCAGGTCGGCCATGCCGTCGGTGAGACCGTCCATCATGGCGGTGGTCACCGGATCGAGGAACGCCGCCCGCAGGTGGCCTTCGAGCACCACGGCCACGATGCCGCTGCGTCCGCGGCGCAGCGAGGCTGCCCGGGGGTCGGGGCCGGCGTAGCCGAGCTCGGCGGCGACCGCGAGCACGCGCTCGCGGGTGGACGGTGCGACGTTGGCCTTGCCGCTGAACACGACGGACGCGGTCGACGTCGCCACTCCCGCTGCGCGTGCGACGTCGGCGATCGTCGCGCGGCGGGTGGACTCGTGAGTCGTCATACTCCGAGGATAGCTCCCCCGGTTCCCTCGCATCGAATCGATTCGATATGCTGTGCGTCATGGACACGGCTCTCTCCCGATCGCAGTATGTGCGCTGGCGCACGGCGATCTTCGCGATCTTCCTCGCCAGCGGTCTCTCGATCGCCACCTGGGCATCGCGTGTCCCCGACATCAAGCTCGCGCTCGAGGTCGACAAGGCGCAGGTCGGCATGCTGCTGCTCGGCGCGGGAATCGCGTCGATCATCGGAATCTCGACCAGCCCGGCGATCATGGCGCGCACCGGAGCACGCCTCGGCATGATGGTCTCGATCTTCACGTTCGCGTCCGGTGTGGCTCTGATCGGCATCGGAGCCAATGTGCTCGGCTCCTACGCCGTCGTGCTCATCGGTCTCGTGCTGTTCGGCCTCGGCAATGGATGCGTCGACGTGATGATGAACGTCGAGGCCACGGCGATCGAGCAGCACTCGGGCAAGACGATCCTCCCGCTCTTCCACGCGTTCTTCAGCTTCGGCACGGTCATCGGCGCCGGGCTCGGAGCCCTCGCCGCGCAGCTGCAGATCAACGTCTTCACGCACACCCTCGTCATCGCGGTGCTGATCGCCGTGATCGGCGTCATCAGCATCGCCAGCGTTCCCCGGCGCCAGGAGGCACTCGACCCGAGTGCGCACGGCGGCGAGAAGCCGCACTGGCGGGAGCGGATGCACGTGGCGCTGTCGGCCTGGCGCGAGCCGCGCACCTACGCGATCGGCGTGGTGATGCTCGGCATGTCCTTCGCCGAGGGAGGGGCCAACGACTGGCTCGCGCTCGGCGTCGCCGAGGACCACGGCGGCGGAACGGCGCTTGGCGCAGCCGCCCTCGCGACCTTCTCGGTCGCGATGACCGTCGTGCGGGTCTTCGGCGGGCCGCTCGTCGACCGCTTCGGCCGTGTCGCCGTGCTGCGCATCCTCGCGGTGGCCGCGGCATCCGGCATCCTGCTCTTCATCCTCGCGCCCAGCCTCCCGCTGGTCTTCGTGGGTGCGGCGCTGTGGGGCATCGGCGCATCGCTCGGCTTCCCGCTCGGCATGTCGGCCGCAGCGGACGACCCTGCCAAGGCGGCCGCCCGGGTGAGCGCCGCGGCGACGATCGGCTACATCTCGTTCCTCGGCGGCCCTCCGGTGCTCGGCTTCATCAGCGAGCACATCGGCCTGCTGAACACCCTGTTCATCCTCGTCGGGCTCGTCGTGCTCTCGGGTCTGTTCTCGGGTGCCGCGCGCCCGCTGCGCCAGGACGAGATGTCGACGCCGCCCGTCGCAGTGGACTCGACCCGCGAGGACTCCCCCGCCCGCCCGACGAAGTAGGCTCGACGGGTGCGTCTCGTCATCGCCCGCTGCTCCGTGGATTACACCGGTCGGCTCAATGCTCATCTCCCGCTCGCCACACGCCTGCTCGTGCACAAGGGCGACGGGAGTCTGCTCGTGCACTCCGACGGTGGCAGCTACAAGCCGCTGAACTGGATGAGCCCCCCGTGCTCCCTCTCCTCCGAGGATCCGGGCGAAGAGGAGTCGATCGCCGGCGTCACCGAGGTGTGGCGCGTCACCCACAAGAAGACCGGCGACGCGCTGCGGGTGCAGATCTACGAGATCCTCCACGACACCAACCACGACCTCGGCGTCGATCCCGGGCTCCAGAAAGACGGCGTCGAAGCCGACCTGCAGCGTCTGCTGGCCGAGCAGGTCGAGCGCATCTCCGACGGGGCGACCCTGGTGCGCCGCGAGTACCCGACGGCGATCGGCCCGGTCGATCTTCTCGTGCGGGATGCCGACGGCGCGGCCATCGCGGTCGAGATCAAGCGCCGCGGCGACATCGACGGCGTCGAGCAGCTCACCCGCTACCTCGAGCTGCTGGGTCGCGACCCGCACCTCGCCCCGGTGCAGGGCGTGTTCGCCGCTCAGGAGATCAAGCCTCAGGCCCGTGTGCTCGCCGAAGACCGCGGCATCCGCTGCCTCGTGCTCGACTACGACGATATGAAGGGCATCGAATCCGGCATCCCCCGCCTCTTCTGAGGCGAGCTGCACAGATGTTCACTGCGGTCGGTCGCTTCGCCCACTGCCCATAGGCTGGAAGGCATGGCTTCTTCCCCCTACTCGTGCGTGCTCTGGGACGTCGACGGCACGATCGCCGACGCGTCGGTCGGCATCCTCCGCCGTCTGAACGTCGCCCTCACGCACTTCGGTCACCCCGCTCCCACGCGCGAGCAGCTGGTGCACTGGATCGGGCCGCCGATGTTCCAGTCCTTCCAGGCGCAGGCCTCGATGACCCCCGAGCAGGCGACCGAGGCCGTGGCGTTCTACCGCACACTCGGCAAGGCCGACGGCTACACGACCGACGTCGCGACCTACCCCGGGGTGCCCGAGATCATCCGCGACCTGTACTCCGCCGGGGTGCCGCAGGCGACGGCCAGCTCGAAGCCCGAGATCCAGGTCGACGCGATCATCGACTTCTTCGAGCTGCGCCCGTACTTCCTCACGACCGTCGGTGCGACTCCCGACGAGGCTACTCTCGCGTCGAAGACCGACATCGTCGCCGAGGCCCTGCGCCGTCTGGCCGAGCGCGGCGCAGACGTGTCGCGGCCGGTGCTCATCGGCGACCGCCACCACGACGTCGAGGGCGGCAACGCGAACGGCGTGCCTGTGATCTTCGTCGAGTGGGGGTTCAGCGACACCCACGAGGGCGACGACGCCGCGTTCCGCGCCGCATCCGCTGACGACCTGCGCGCGCTGCTGCTCGGCTGACCGCCGGGCTCACCGCCAGTGTGAACCAGGGGCGCACGTCGCCCGATCGGCCCGAAAAGCACAGAACTCCCTGCCGGAGGTCGCAGCGAGTGCGAGCCCCCGGTCAGGGAGTTCTCTGAACGTCCGCTCTCAGAGCGGACGGATGTTCTCAGCCTGCAGGCCCTTGGGGCCCTGCGCCACGTCGAACTCGACTCGCTGGTTCTCTTCAAGAGAGCGGTAGCCGGATGACTCGATGGCGGAGTAGTGCGCGAAAACGTCAGCGCCGCCGTCGTCGGGGGAGATGAAGCCGAAGCCCTTCTCCGAGTTGAACCACTTAACCGTGCCCTGGGTGCTCATGTACTGCCTGTTCTGCTGGAAAGAAGCCGACGCAGGATGCCCCGACGTGCTCCACGCTAGTGGAGCACGCGCTGAGCGGAAGTCCTGATGTCAGCCCGTAACCCAAATGTTGCATGAGCGGTCGTCCGCGGTCACATGACAGGGCAGATGGAGACCCTCAGAAAATGGTGTGGCCCTCACCGCGGGGGGAGCGATGAGGGCCGAAGACGACCGGAGGGTGCGTCAGATTCCAGCCTAACGCCTCTGGCACCCTTTTGTCCCCCATTTGGGGGACAAGTCTGAAAAATTTCGAAAGACGGGGAGCAGCGACCCTCTCGAGCGGCCCGTTGGGGACAGAACCGCTCGAGAGGGTCCAATCGCGTGCACGGATCGCCTTTGCCTCTGGGGAAGGCAGCCCGTCATCTGGGGGAGACGGAGACGATCAATCCCCTGCGCACGCACCTTCACCCTAGGCGACGGATGGTGATCTCGCTACGGCCGCACCGGCCGCGCACGCGGTGACGGTTCCCCTCGAAACGGGGATATCCGCCGCCATCGCGCCTTCGTACGCTGGTGCTCGTGCTGAGAGATTCCTCGCCGCAGTTCCGCGAGGCGGGCGGCAACGCCGAACGCCGGCGACTCTCGCTTCTGCTGCGCGCCGCCATCGTCCGCGCAGACTTCCCCGAGGGAAAGCTCCCACGGGAGTCCGAGATCATGCGCGACTACGACGTCAGCCGCGCCGTCGTCCGAGACGTGCTGCTGCAGCTCAAGCAGACGGGGGTCGTCAGCCGCACCCACGGGGTGGGCACGCATGCCGACATCGGGTCCGTCTTCGGACTGTATGAATTCCATGGCGTCGACGTCATCCCGGAGCAGTCCACCTATCCGCGCGTGGTCGATCGAACGATCATCCCCACCCCGCCGGTGGCGAAGGAGCGGATGCCGGAGGTCGGCCCTCGGGTGCTGCGCGTCGAGTACCTCGCCGCGCCCGCCGACTACGCCAGCGCCGTATCGACCAACTACTTCGCCCTGCCCAAGGCTGCGAGCCTGGAGACCGCGCCTTTCGGCCACAACATCTATCAGTTCCTGCACAACGGGGGACTGCGACTGTCGTCCTCAGAGTTCCTGATCGGCGCCATGCTCGCGGATCACTCCGTCGCGACGCGGCTGAGCGTGCTTCCCGGAAGCCCGCTGCTGAGCCTGGAGCAGGTCATGTACGACGAAGACGGCGTGGCTTTGAGCTTCTCCACTGTGGCTCTGCGCGCAGATCGGGTCGCCTTCTTCTCACGAGTCGGGCGCGCGGAGGGCGGCGATGTCCTCCGCCCCCTGAGCGAGACTGCGGTCCCGGACCTCGGGCTCCACTGATCCCCGGTCAACGCTCGGTCTACGGAAGTGCAGGGCGCGGACGCGCGATCGAGACGGCGATGGCGAGGCCGCCGATCAGGGCCGCGATCGCCCCCCAGGGCACGTCAGGAGCATCCGTCGCCGCGGGCAGGGCGATCTGCGCGGATTCCCCTGTCCGGTCGTCGATGCGTTCGCCGCGCACCAGCAGCCGGTGGGTGTTGACCCCGGTGGGCGTGCAGGTCAGAAGGGTGACGTAATCGTGTCCCGGAGACTGTCTCAGCAGATCGCCGTCATCGGGGAGGACGGTCGTGGTCTCGTCGACGCGATAGACCAGCGTCTCGCCGGCGACGTCGATCGCGAACTCGTCGCCCACGTCCAGCTCGGCAAGGCGTGTGAACAGGCTCGCGCCGGGTATCCCCGAGTGGCCGGTGAGCACGGAGTGGGTCCCCTCCCCGCCGACGGGGAGACCGGAGCCGTACAGATGGCCGACCCCCCGTGCGAGGGTGTCTTCGTCGGTTCCGTGATAGATCGGCAGATCCACGCCGATCTCGGGGATGCGGATGCGTGCCATCGGAGCCCCGGGAGCGAACGTGAGCTGGCGGAGGTAGTCCTCGCGTCCTTCGTAGACGTCATCCGCCCCGCCCTCGGCGTTGAGCGTGTAGGGGTCACGGAGCGGGCCGTCGGGAAGATGCTCGTTGTAGTCGCGGGCCGCGTCGAGCATCTTCTCGAGCTCGGAGGACGTCGAATCCGATACCGCCTGCGCGTACCCGGAGACCGTCGACGCATGCGTGAGGTCGGTGATCCAGGTCGCTCCGGACGGGTAGGCGATGAGGCCGGCACCGGCGAGGACGAGCACCGCCACGACGACATTCACCGGCGACCAGCGACGACCGGCGCGCACGCGTCTGTCGCGACGTGTGTCAGGGGCGTCCGCAGTCGCGTCCGTCGGTTCCGTGGCGACGATCATGAATGAGCTCCGAAGTCGAGGTGGGGGCGACCCGAGTGACGGGTCGCCCCCGAGAGGATGGCTCGGTTCGAGCCGGTCCATCCTCAGTCGGGGGCGTCCCGGGGAGTGGGCAGCCCCCGAGGATGATCCGGGTCGAGCCGGTTCATCCTCTGGATGAGGAGACAGCCCGGGAGAAGATGGGCTGCCTCCTCGATGGCGGCGGGTGTGGGGACTCCGCCGTCTCGGGTGGGTCAGGCGTTACGACGACGCTTCGCGACGAGGAACACGACACCACCGGCAATGAGGCCGATGCCGGCCAGGTAGAGCAGACCGGTGCCGGTGCCACCGGTGAACGGCAGCTGGAAGCCGCCGTTGTGCGGCACATTGGTCACGGTCAGATCGATCCCCGCAGCCGTCGTGGCGGCGGTGACGGTGAACTCGAGCGGCTCGGCGAGCAGCTCATAGCCGCTCGGCGCCTGCACCTCGACGAGGTAGTACTGCAGGTAGCCGGCGTCACCCGGAGCGACCGTGGCCCCGTTGGCGAAGTCGCTGTACCGCAGACCCGAGAGGGTCAGGGTGCCGTCTGCGTTCACGACTTCGAACTCGGTGCCACCGTTCAGGGTGACCGGGTTCGTCTGCGCCGCGGCATCCGCTGCCGAGGTGAACACCTGGAACACGGCTCCCGCGAGCGCCGCGCCTCCCTGGCCGACCTTCGCGACGGTCAGGCCGCCCCAGCGGGTCTCGACCTCGGGCGTCGTGGTGGGTCCGCCGGGCTCGCCGGGATCGATGTCGAAGCTGGCGGCGTTCGGGTAGACGAGCGCCTGGTTGACGATCTCACCCACGGCGTTCACCGTGGTGACGATGTCGATCACGACCTGCGTGGTGTTGTTCGCGGCGAGGATCGCGCGACCCGCGGCGGTGAACTCGACCGTGACGGCATTCGTCCCGGCGTCGTGGACGATCGTGTAGTCGGTGCCCTCGGCGACCGCGGTGCCGTCGGCGAGCGTGACCGTGGCGGCGACGTAGTCGAGCTTGGGGTCGAGCACGTCGACGATCTTGAAGCCGTCGATCGGGTTCGCGTTGGGGATGTCCGACGTGATCGTGAACGACACGTCATCGCCCAACTGCACGGCGTCTGCATCTTCGACGGTCTTGGTGGCCGTCGTGATCGCGTTCTTCGGGTAGACGTGCACGTCGTACAGCCAGTTGTCCCCGTTGTCGGGATCGGTCAGCGGCACCGAGACGAGGAACGGCGCCGACGGCGTCACACCCGTGGGGAAGCTGGTCTCCTCGACGAGGTACAGGCCGACGGGGAGCCCCGTGAACGAGGCTTCACCGGCGGCATCCGTCACCAACGACGACCCTGCGGCGAGCGTGTACCCCGCACCGGTGATCGATGCCTCGGGATCCGCGGCGTCGAACACGCCCGACAGCGTCGAGGCGTTCGCCCAGCCGCTGTTGGTCGAAAGATCGATGCCGGATACCTGTCGTACCTGGAACTCGACCCCGGGGAGCGGGGTGAGACCCGTGGTGTCCACAGCCGTGCCGTTGTTCGGCAGACCGGTGGGAGTGTCGGGAGCTTCGAACTTGTGAACGGTGATGGAGCCCGTGGCGTTCGGGTCGACCAGCGGCGCCGCTGCCGCCGGTGCCGCGAGGCCGAGCCCCAGGAGCACCGCGGCGGCGCTCGCTGCGAGGCCGACGCGGAGTCCGCGTCGTGCCGGATTCATGGTCTTCATGTTTCTTCCCCCTTGGGTCGGGTCTTGCGTTTCTCAGGAATTCGGATGGGCGCGCATGTCACGCCCGGGGACCGCTCGACGTGACGGCGAATGCTCGCCGGCGTCGTGCGTGGTTGAGGGTGCCGGCGGTGGTGCCGGCGAGGAGGAGGGCGATGCCGAGGAGGTAGATCCAGGCCGTGCCCGGCCCTCCGGCGTCGGGCAGGTCGAGAGCGGGAACGTCTTCGACACGGATCGTGAGGATGCCGTCGACATCCACCAGCTCCACGTTCGAGGAGCCCCCCGCACCGAGCGTGATCGTGCCGTCGGCGGCAACCGTGAACGGCACCCGCTGCGCGAGCAGCGCGAACCCGTCCAACGCCCGCGTCTCCTCCAACCAGTACGTTCCGGCCGTCAACGTGACATCACGGAAGAGTCCCGTCACCGGAGCTCCCCCCGACTGCGCCGCCGGCACCGGATCCACGAGCGCCGTGCCCCCGGTCGCCGCGGAGAAGATCGCCCACGACGACCCATCCATCGGCACCACATCACCCGTGGACGCTTCACCGACCTTCTGGATCTGCACCGGCGTCGGCGTCACCTGCGACGTCGTGCACGCCGCCCCGCACGGCTGCGGCGGCGTAGGAAGACCCGGCACACCCGCAGCCCCCGACACGACATTCCGCAGCGTCGCCGACCAGGCGTCGGCAGCGACCGTCACCCGATACGTCAACACCGCAGACGAGGATGCTGGCAGAGTGAACGACGCGGTCGTCAGCTGGGCGCCCACCGGATCCGGCCCGACGAGAGGGGGCCCTCCCGCGATGACCAACTGGGCGGAACCCGCGACGAAGGTCGCGTCATCGAGCACATCCGAGAGATCGTCGGTCAGCACCGTTCCTGAGACCGGCACC
>Ga0308166_1000555_pt1 | contig 49247 bp, 48 predicted proteins | sample PhyCR2_2_FD_202137 | JGI IMG/M metagenome (GOLD analysis project Ga0308166, IMG submission 202137) | Phyllosphere microbial communities from UC Gill Tract Community Farm, Albany, California, United States - DLSLCC.R2 | ecosystem: Host-associated > Plants > Phyllosphere > Unclassified | place...
AATCGTGTCAATCATTGCGACAAATCAATCCTGTGACTAACGTTTGTGCGACTGACTCGCCTCACTTTCCCTTTGAGCTAGCAACCACATGGGGGCTGCGCCCGGAATTTTAAAGGCCTCGCAGGATTAAAATGTGAAATTGATCACAATTGCCTGACCGCCTTTTCGCGACACATAAGTTTAGAACAAAAGTGCACGCGCGGGTGTTAATGTTTTGTTAGAATCTGGGTTAAAAGATGTCTGTTTCAACAGCGAGATGTAAGCATATGTCGAACCAACGTAACCCCGACGATTTGAAAAAAAACCTTACAGAGATGCAGTTTTACGTGACGCAAAATCACGGCACAGAACCGCCGTTTTCCGGGCGTTTGCTGCACAATAAACGGGAAGGCGTCTACCACTGCCTGGTGTGTGATGCACCGCTGTTTAACTCCCAGACGAAGTACGATTCTGGCTGCGGCTGGCCGAGTTTTTACGAGCCTGTCAGCGATGATGCGATCCGCTACCTGACGGACACCTCGCACGGCATGGTGCGCACCGAAATTCGTTGCGGGAACTGCGACGCCCATCTCGGGCATGTCTTCCCGGATGGCCCGCAGCCGACGGGGGAGCGTTTCTGCGTAAATTCGGCTTCCATGAGCTTTACCGATGATGAAAACGGCGACCAGACCAAGGGTTGAAAAAACGATTCAGCAAATTATTCCTTTGAAAGGGAGAGATCATGAATATTGATGACATGATTGCAGGTATGACCCCGGAGGTTTATCAGCGTCTGGTGACGGCCGTTGAGTTGGGAAAATGGCCGGACGGTGTGGCGCTCACACCTGAGCAAAAAGAGAACAGCTTGCAGCTGGTGATGCTGTGGCAGGCGCGTCACAATACCGACGCCCAGCACATGACCATCGACACTAACGGTCAGATGGTGATGAAAAGCAAGCGCGAGTTGAAAGAAGACTTCGGCATCACGCCGAAGCCGATTGCGACGATGAAAATGCAATAACGGTGCGGGTTTATGCCCTCACCCAACCCTCTCCCAAAGGGAGAGGGCTTGATTGTCTTACTACTGATGCGGGATCCCAAGCGACTCCGCCAGCTGTTTCGCGAGCTGGTTTTCGTCGTCAGCCCCATACTCCCAGAACATGGCGCCGGCAAGTCCTTTCTCCTTGATGTAATCCGCTTTGATCGCCACGGAGCGCGGGTTCTCATAGGAAATCGCAAACAGCGCCTTCCCGTCGGCGGATTTCACCGACAGCCACGGCACCTTCGCCTGTTCGTCCCAGTGCTCGGTAAAGCGTTTTTGCGGATCGTTCAGCAGCTTGCGGACGATATCGTTGTATTTCACATAGGTATCTTTGGTCAGATCATAGCCAAGCGATTTGAACAGGCTCAGTTCCTGCGGCCCGAAGTAGGGCTGCGTCACCGGATTGTTTTGCGCGTCTGGTTTGCTCCAGTCGATCCCTGGCTCTACGGCACGTTTCGGCACGCGCCCATAGAAACCAATTCCGAGGTTCATCTGCTGCGGCTTCAGCCCGGCGGCCAGATAGTTATTCACGACAAAATCGACGCTGTATTTGTCTGCGGCAGCTACCGTTGGCCAGTCGCTGGAGTCATACAGATTCGCGTTAAAATACTGAGTACCGTACGCCATGTCGTAGGTCATCAGGTTGATGTAATCAAGCAGGGGGGCAATGGCTTTCACATCCACCCAGCTTTTCGGACTTTCCGCATTCGCGCCCACCGCAATCGTGACCAGCTTTTTCTTACCAAACGCGTCACGCATCTCTTTTAACAGCGCGGTGAAATTATCCCGGTCGGCAGGGGTGCTTTCGACAAGTCCCCACGCGCCGTTGACCGGATATTCCCAGTCCAGGTCGATCCCGTCCAGGCCGTATTTACTGACGATCTCCTGCGCGGAGCGAATAAACACCGCGCGACTCTCTTTGGTTGCCGCTGCGCCAGAAAATCCTCGCGCGCCCCAGCCGCCAACGGAAAGCAGGACTTTCAGGTTCGGGTTTTGTTTACGAAGCTGAGGAAGTAACGCCAGATCGGATGCCACCTTAGGTGATAACCAGATTTGATGCAGTTTTGCCGGATCTTTCAGCGCGGCGTTGGTTTCGTCTTTCTCGTTGTTATAGACCAGACCAAACGAGTAGTTGAGGTGGGTGATCTGGCGGACGTCCAGTTTATTAATATCGCCACCCGGTCCGGCGGTAACATCGCCACCCCCATTGAAGTAACCCACGGACATCAGGGGCGCGGCGGAAGCCAGTGACGCGCAAAGCAAGGGTAATGCTGCCAGCAAGGGCAAACGTTTCATATAATTTCCTCTTTGACTGAATAAAAATAACCACGCCACAGAAAAGGCGTGGCGAAAAAACAGCCTGAAGAGAATAGCATCGCCGTTTCGCTTGTGATGCGAGGGAGTTCACTTTATGGGGATTGGGGAAGAAATGCCGGGTGGCGCTGACGCTTATCCGGTCTACAAAACCAGAGAAAGTAGGCCGGGTAAGGCTAAGCCGTCACCCGGCTAAAAAGCTTACGCCTGCGTCTCCATCCAGTCAGCCAGCGTATACAGCGTTGCGCCTTCTGCGGCCATATCCATAAACGCCTGAGCGCTGTCCTGCGGCTGAATATTTACCCCGCGACAGCCGTCGGTGATGACATTCACGGTATAGCCCAACTGGAGCGCATCCAGCACGGTGAACTTCACGCAGTAATCCGTCGCCAGGCCCAGCACAATCAGCTCGGTGATCTCATGGTGGCGCAACCACGCGTCCAGCGCCGTCTTCTGACGATGACCGTTATCAAAGAACGCGCTGTAGCTGTCGATGGTTGGGTTTTCACCTTTGTGGAACACCGCGTCGATGGCCTTCTGGTTCAGCAGCGGATGCAGCTCAGCGCCTTCCGTCTGCTGCACGCAGTGATCGGGCCAGAAGGTTTGCGCCAGCCCGTCCAGATCGCCCTGGCTGTAAGGCTCAACGTTGTGCTGGCTGGCAAAGCTGCCGTGGTTTGCCGGATGCCAGTCCTGACTCGCCACCACCGCTTCACCACGAGCTTTACACCACGCAATCAGCGAATTCGCGACGTCTACGGTGCTGTCGCCTTCCGCGACGGCCAGCGCACCACCCGCACAGAAATCATTTTGCAAATCGACCAGTAACAGGGCGCGTTGCTTCATGGGATCTCCTTATTCGTCCGGCGTCAGTTCACCGCGCAGGTTTTGCATCATGGCGCGGCGAATGGAATCAATATCCAGATCCTGACTCAGTAAATAGTGAAGTTTAGTCAGTGTTGCCTCAACGGTCATATCGAAACCACTTATCACGCCTGCGTGAGCCAGAGCATTACCGGTGGCGTAGCCGCCCATATTGACCTTGCCGGACATACACTGGGTGAGGTTGACCACCACAATCCCGCGATCGCTCGCCTCCTGAAGCTCTTTCAGGAATTCACCGTTCTGCGGGGCGTTACCCACACCATAGGAGCGCAGGATCAGCGCCTTCACCGGCTGGCGCAGGAAGTTGCGCACCACGTCGGCGGAAATACCCGGATAAATCGTCACCACGCCGATCGGCTGCGGGGTGATCGGGTGAACGATCAGTTCGCCTGCGGTATTTGGTGCGGGCGGCGTGCCCAGACGACGGATATGGATCCCCGCTTCCAGCAGCGGTTGCAGGTTAGGTGAGGCAAAAGCGTCAAAGCCATCGGCGTGCGCTTTAGTGGTACGGTTCCCGCGGTACAGTCGGTTGTTGAAGAAAAGCGTTACCTCGTTGATCGGGTAATTAGCGGCCACGTACAGAGAGTTGAGCAGGTTGATCTGCCCGTCTGAACGCAGTTCCGCCAGCGGGATCTGCGAACCGGTCACGATGACGGGCTTGCTCAGGTTCTCCAGCATGAAGGAGAGCGCCGAGGCGGTGAACGCCATGGTGTCGGTACCGTGAAGGATCACGAAGCCGTCGTACTGGTCGTAATGGGCTTTAATATCATCCGCAATATGCTGCCAGTCTTCCGGCGTCATGTCGGAGGAGTCCATCAGCGGCTCATATTCGTGGATGGTAAAGTCCGGCATTTCCGGACGGTGAAATTCAGGCATCAGCGCCAGCTGGCGCTGCAAGTGGCCGGAAACCGGGATATAGCCATTTTCTGAGCGCTGCATACCGATGGTACCGCCGGTATAGGCGACATATATTGATTTCTTCTGCATGGTAATGAGTTCTTGTTCTTCAAAAGAAAAAATCCCCTCTTCACGGGAAGAGGGGACGGTTTTTAACGCACGTTCGCGCAGGTCAGGCAAAACGCGTAACGGCTCTGTGGATCATTAAAGGCTGCGAGCTTGTCGCTCTCCGCTTTCATGGCTTTCGCCGCGGTCGCCACCGGCGCCGGCAGATAAGCCTGAAGCGCGTCCGGCAGCATGGCACGGACGGAGCCGGACATGCTGTCCATGACCATATCGAAGAACGTCGGTTCGTCCTGATAATAGTCCACGTGCCACTGCTTGAGCTTCGCCAGCTCCGCCGCTTTCTTCACGGCGTCGTCGAAGTCACCCAGGCTGTCTACCAGACCGTTGCTCTTCGCATCCTGGCCGGTCCAGACGTGGCCCTGCGCGATCTGGTCAATCTGGTCTGGCGTCTTTTTACGGGAGTCCGCAACCAGCGTGATGAAACGTTTATAGCCACTCTCAATGCTGAGCTGCATCATCTCAGACACCTCAGGCGGCAGGGATTTGGTAACGGACACGTCTGCCAGCGGCGAGGTGGAAACGCCGTCGGTGTGGACGCCGAGATAATCCAGGCTGTTCTCAACGGTGTTGATCACACCGAAGATGCCAATCGAGCCGGTCAGCGTGCTTGGGTTAGCCACGATGTAGTTGGCTGGCGTCGAGATCCAGTACCCCCCGGAAGCCGCCATGCCGCCCATCGAGACCACTACCGGCTTGCCTGCGGCGCGCGCGGCGGCCAGTTCAGCACGGATCACTTCAGAGGCGCTGACGCTGCCGCCAGGGCTGTTCACCCTCAGGACAATTGCCTTCACTTTCGGATCCAGGCGCGCATCGCGGATCTGCGACGCGGTGGTGTCCCCGCCGACGTTCCCCGGCGTTTCTTCCCCGTCCATAATGGCCCCGTTAGCAAACACCACGGCGATGCTGTCACCGCTGTCGTCCGGCTTTTTCGCGGCGTAGTCATACATGCTGATGGCGCTGTAGTTTTTATCCTCTTTACTCCAGCCGAACTGTTTGGTCAGCGCTTTTTCAATTTCAGCGCTGGAACCCAGCTGATCGACCAGTTTGTTATCAAGCGCGTATTTCGCTGTATCGCCGTCCACCTTGCGCAGGCCGTCCAGCACGCCGCGCGCGCCCGGAAAGACCTGCTCAGCGGTAATCTGACGGTTAGCGGCAATGGTGCCGAGGTAGTTCTGCCACAGCTCGCCAATCCAGCGGCTGTCCGCTTCACGAGCGGCAGGGGACATATCATCGCGGATAAACGGCTCCACGGCGGATTTATAGGTCCCGACGCGGAAGACGTGGGTAGTGACCTTCAGCTTGTCGAGCAGCGATTTGTAGTACAGACCGTTAGTGGCGAAGCCATGCAGATCGACCGTGCCCTGTGGCGAAAGCCAGATCTTATTGGCAAAGCTCGCCAGATAATATTGCCCCTGGGTGTAGCTGTCGCCAATGGCAATAACCGGTTTACCGCTGTCGCGAAATTCGCGCAGCGCTTTACCGATGTACTGCATTGACGGCTGATCGGCGCCGGCAAAATCTTTCAGGTCCAACACGATACCGGTAATGTTACGATCGTCTTTGGCCTGACGGATGGTGTCGACAATATCAAACAAGGAGTTTTCCTGGAGACGGTCTGACGTTGCGCCGAACAGCTGGCGGCCAATCACGCCCAGACGGTTGCTGGTCGATGGCTTATCAACAATCACCCCGGTGATATCGAGTAACAGTGCGCCGCGCGTCGAATGCTGCGACTGGTTTGCGTTGCTGATATGCATCCAGATACCAGCGCATACCAGGACCAGGAAGATGAAAAAGATGTTCATCACCAGGTTGCGGACGAAGTTGAGCAGTCGCCACGTCCATTTAAAGAAACCGGCAAAGATTCGCCAAAGGGTTCGCATGTATTCTCCCTAACCAGAAAAGGACTGTTTCCGTCGCCACGGGACGGTAATGTGCGGTTATCGTAATGACCCAACCGCCACTTGTCAGCAGGAATCGCCTGCCACGCTGTAACAAATTCTGCTGTCGTGTTAATTTTGTGAGTAAATTTCATGAAAGGAGTTAACCAATGGACGCACTTGAACTGCTTGTTAACCGTCGTAGCGCTTCCCGCCTGGCCGAACCGGCACCCGTCGGCGAGCAGCTGGAAAACATTCTGCGTGCCGGAATGCGTGCGCCGGACCATGGCACATTGCAGCCGTGGCACTTCTTTATTATTGAAGGCGAAGGGCGCGGCCGCTTCAGCCAGCTGCTGGAGCAGGGGGCTGTTGCCGCAGGCCAGGATGAGAAGGGGATTGATAAAGCCCGCAACGCGCCATTCCGTGCGCCGATGATCATCGCGGTAGTCGCAAAATGCCAGGCCGATCATAAAGTGCCGGTCTGGGAGCAGGAGATGTCTGCCGGTTGCGCGGTAATGGCAATGCAAATGGCCGCCGTCGCGCAGGGCTTCAATGGCATCTGGCGCACCGGACCGCTGACCGAAAGTTCGGTCGTGCGTGATGGCTTTGCCTGTGGCGAGCACGATAAAATTGTCGGCTTCCTCTATCTCGGCACCCCGCAGCTTAAAGCCTCCAGCACCATCAGCGTGCCGGACACCACGCCTTTCGTCAGCCGTTTTTAATTACCCGCGCTAAACTGTCTGGATTCTGAGCATCCGCCGCAGAATTCAGACAGTCATACTTACCTCTTTATGGAATGAGCGCTACCATAGCGCGATTGAGATGACAGGAGACGTCCATGAGCGAGCAAACCATTCGTTTAACGCAATACAGCCACGGAGCCGGTTGCGGTTGTAAAATTTCCCCGAAAGTGCTGGAGACCATCCTGCACAGTGAGCAGGCGAAGTTTGTCGACCCGAACCTGCTTGTCGGTAACGAAACGCGTGACGATGCAGCGGTTTATGACTTAGGTAACGGCACCAGCATTATCAGCACCACTGACTTTTTTATGCCGATTGTCGACAACCCATTCGACTTCGGACGCATTGCGGCCACCAACGCCATCAGCGATATCTTTGCGATGGGCGGTAAACCGATCATGGCGATCGCCATTCTGGGCTGGCCGATTAACAACCTCCCGCCTGAGATTGCCCGCGACGTGATCGAAGGCGGACGCTTTGCCTGCCAGCAGGCGGGTATTGCCCTGGCCGGTGGTCACTCTATCGATGCGCCGGAGCCGATCTTCGGCCTGGCCGTCACCGGCGTGGTGCCCACCGAACGCGTGAAGCGCAACAGCACGGCGCAACCGGGCTGCAAACTGTTCCTCACCAAGCCGCTGGGCATTGGCGTACTGACCACTGCCGAGAAGAAATCCCTGCTGAAGCCCGAGCATATCGGTCTGGCAACGGAAGTGATGTGTCAGATGAACCTCGCCGGTGCGGCATTCGCCAATATCGACGGCGTGAAGGCCATGACCGACGTGACCGGATTTGGTCTGCTGGGGCACCTCTCTGAAGTGTGTCAGGGCGCGGGCGTGCAGGCGCAGATCTGGTATCAGGATGTGCCGAAACTGCCGGGCGTGGAAGAGTACATTGCTCAGGGCGCGGTGCCGGGCGGGACGCAGCGCAACTTCGCCAGCTACGGCCATTTAATGGGCGAAATGCCGGAAGCATGGCGTAACCTGCTGTGCGATCCGCAAACCTCCGGCGGTCTGCTGCTGGCGGTGACGCCGGAAGCTGAAGCTGACGTTCAGGCGACGGCTGCCGAGTTTGGCATCACCCTGACGGCCATTGGCGAGCTGGTGACCGCCCGCGGTGGCCGCCCGATGATTGAGATCCGTTAATTCGATGCGGTTGTTTATTGCCGAAAAGCCGAGTCTGGCGCGAGCCATCGCCGACGTGCTGCCCAAGCCGCATCGCAAAGGTGATGGCTTTATCGAATGCGGTAACGGGCAGGTGGTCACCTGGTGTATCGGTCACCTGCTTGAACAGGCGCAGCCGGATGTCTACGACAGCCGCTACGCCCGCTGGAATCTCAACGATCTGCCGATTGTGCCGGAAAAGTGGCGTCTGCAACCGCGTCCTTCCGTCACCAAACAGCTCAACGTCATTAAGCGTTTCCTGCATGAGGCGACGGAAGTGGTCCACGCGGGTGACCCGGACAGGGAAGGGCAACTGCTGGTCGATGAAGTGCTGGACTACCTGGAGCTGACGCCGGAAAAGCGTCAGCAGGTGCAGCGCTGCCTGATCAACGACCTTAACCCGCAGGCGGTGGAGCGCGCGATTTCGCGCCTGCGCGCCAACAGCGAATTTATTCCCCTGTGTGTGTCCGCGCTGGCACGTGCCCGCGCGGACTGGCTGTACGGGATCAACATGACCCGCGCCTACACCATCCTGGGACGCAATGCGGGCTATCAGGGCGTACTCTCTGTTGGGCGTGTTCAAACCCCGGTGCTGGGGCTGGTGGTGCGTCGCGACGAAGAGATCGAAAATTTCGTCGCCAAAGACTTCTTCGAAGTCAAAGCGCATATCGTCACGCCGAAAGACGAACGCTTTACCGCCGTCTGGCAGCCGAGCGATGCCTGTGAGTCATATCAGGACGAAGAGGGACGGCTGCTGCATCGTCCGCTGGCGGAGCACGTGGTTAACCGCATTACCGGCCAACCCGCGATAGTCACCAGCTATAACGACAAACGGGAATCAGAGCCCGCACCGCTGCCGTTCTCCCTTTCGGCGTTGCAGATCGAGGCCGCGAAAAAGTTTGGCCTGAGCGCGCAGAACGTGCTCGATATCTGCCAGAAGCTCTATGAAACCCACAAGCTGATCACCTATCCGCGTTCGGACAGCCGCTATCTGCCGGAGGAACACTTCGCCGGACGCCACTCGGTGATGAACGCCATTGGTGTCCATGCGCCGGATCTGTTGCCGCAACCGGCGGTAAACCCGGATACCCATAACCGCTGCTGGGACGATAAAAAAGTCGATGCCCACCACGCGATAATCCCGACGGCGCGCACCAGCAACGTCAACCTGACCGACAACGAAGCAAAAGTCTATAACCTGATCGCGCGTCAGTATCTGATGCAGTTCTGCCCGGACGCGGTGTTCCGCAAGTGCGTTATCGAACTGGACATTGCCAAAGGCAAATTTATCGCCAAAGCGCGTTTCCTCGCGGAAGCGGGCTGGCGCACGCTGCTCGGCAACAAAGAGCGTGACGAAGAGAACGACGGTACGCCGCTGCCGGTCGTGGCCAAAGGCGACGAACTGCTGTGCGAGAAGGGGGAGGTGGTTGAACGACAGACCCAGCCGCCGCGCCACTTCACCGATGCGACGCTGCTTTCGGCCATGACCGGGATCGCCCGTTTTGTGCAGGATAAAGATCTGAAGAAGATCCTGCGCGCCACCGACGGTCTGGGTACGGAAGCAACCCGCGCGGGGATCATCGAGCTGCTCTTTAAGCGCGGTTTTCTTGAGAAAAAGGGGCGCTATATCCATTCGACCGAGCCGGGGCGCGCGCTGATTCATTCCCTGCCGGAGCTGGCCGCCAGGCCGGACATGACCGCGCACTGGGAATCGGTGCTGACGCAGATTAGCGAGAAGCAGTGCCGCTATCAGGACTTTATGCAGCCGCTGGTGGGGACGCTTTACCAGCTGATCGATCAGGCGCGCAGCACGCCGGTGAAGCGCTTCAGAGGGATGGTTGCACCAGGCGCGGGTGCGAAGAAACCGTTTAAAAAGAAGAAAAGCGCGGCCTGATACGCCCGGTTTTCACCCTCTCCCTATGGGAGAGGGCCGGGGTGAGGGCACCCGGCCGCACGATATAAACCTTAAATCACACCCTGCCCAATCATCGCATCCGCCACCTTCACGAACCCGGCGATATTCGCCCCGCGCACGTAGTTGGTTTGCGATGCCTCCCCGCCGTACTCCACGCAGGCATGGTGAATATCCAGCATGATGTGGTGCAGGCGCGCATCCACTTTCTCCGCCTTCCAGCCGAGACGCGCGGCGTTTTGCGCCATCTCGAGGCCGGAGGTGGCCACGCCGCCCGCGTTAGCGGCCTTGCCCGGCGCAAACAGCACGCCCGCGTCCAGGAACAGGTCCGTGGCGTCGATGGTGGTTGGCATGTTCGCCCCTTCGGCCACCGCTTTCACGCCATTGCTAATCAGCGTCCGGGCGGCATCCACGTCCAGTTCGTTTTGCGTCGCGCATGGCAGGGCGATATCCACCGGCACGCCCCACGGCTGTTTACCTTCCAGATAGGTCAGGCCAAACTCACGGGCATAATCCGCTACCCGACCGTCACGGCTGGCTTTGATTTCGCACAGACGCGCCAGTTTTTCTGCCGTAAAGCCAGCTTCATCCACTACGGTGCCGCTGGAGTCGGAGGCGGTCACCACGCGCGCGCCAAACGCCATCGCTTTCTCGATAGCGTACTGCGCCACGTTGCCGGAGCCGGAGACCGCCACGCGCATCCCCTCGAAGCTCAGTCCGTGACGCTTAAGCATCGCTTCAGTGAAATAGACCAGACCGTAACCCGTCGCTTCCGGGCGAATCAGGCTACCGCCAAACGACAGACCTTTGCCGGTAAAGACGCAGGCGCTGTTGTTGGAGAGCTTTTTCATCATCCCGGCCATAAAGCCCACTTCACGCCCCCCCACGCCGATATCTCCGGCGGGAACGTCGGTGTCGGGCCCAAGGTGGCGATAGAGTTCAGTGACCAGCGCCTGGCAGAAGCGCATCACTTCGCCTTCGCTCTTGCCTTTCGGATCGAAATCACTCCCGCCTTTACCGCCGCCCATCGGCAGGGTAGTGAGCGCATTTTTAAAGGTCTGCTCGAAGCCGAGGAACTTCAGAATCGACAGGTTCACCGAAGGATGGAAGCGCATCCCGCCCTTAAACGGCCCAATGGCGGAGTTAAACTGCACGCGCCACGCGCGGTTGACCTGCACCTGATTGCGATCGTCCACCCACGCCACGCGGAACTGGATGACGCGCTCTGGCTCAACCAGACGTTCAAGCAGCGCCATCTGGCGGTAGCGCGGATTTTCCTCAAGGAAGGGCCACAGGGTGGTCATGACTTCACGAACGGCCTGGGCAAACTCGCTTTGGTGCGGGTCGCGCTGCTGAACATGGGCAAGAAAGCTTTCCAGAGAGCGTGTCTGATCCATAGATATAAGAACCTCTTATAATAATTTATGCGTGTGGCGGAGATGTTTTGTGTCGTTTTTTTGACTATACCACCCGCACCGCTTTGAGAGGCAAGCAGAAATTTATGCTGCAAGGGAAATTAATGACAGGGCGCGCGTCATAACTAAAAGCGATGACGAGATACATTAAAGATCCCGTCCGGATCGACCGTTATAGATATAAACGATGCAAAGGAAACAAAGTCTATGAACCGTTACGCAATGGCCGCGTTATGTTTGATGGTGTCCGCCGGGGCACAGGCTGATCGCATTCGCCCGGATGTCGAGGTTAACGTGCCGCCAGAGGTCTTTAGCGCTGGCGGCCAGCGTGCGCAGCCGTGTAATCAGTGCTGTATCTATCAGGATCAAAACTATTCCGAAGGCGCAGTGGTCAGGGCGGATGGCGTGCTGTTGCAGTGCCAGCGTGATGAACGCACCCTCAGTACAAACCCGCTGGTCTGGCGTCGCGTAAAAGAATAAACGCTTCCAGCAGCGGTATATCCGCCGGGGCTAAATCATACGTGAACGCGTCTTCTGGCGTACACCATACCAGCGCCGAGTGATAATGCGCCTTCAGCTCACCGCTAAATTTAGGCACATGCCAGGCGTGGAGGTGAATCAGCCGCTGCGACACCTCCCGCTGGTGGCTTGCCACATACCGCGCGGGCACAGCTTCAATGCCGAGCTCTTCGCGCAGTTCGCGGATCAGCGCTTCCGGCTGGGTCTCACCGGCTTCAACCTTCCCGCCCGCAAATTCCCACATTCCTGGCTGATCGGCATGTTCGGGACGCTGCGCCAGCAAAATCTTGCCCTCATTTTCGAGGATGGCCGCAACCACATCGAGTGTTTTCAGCATGTTCGTCAATAATTAATAGCGAAAAACGACATATTATCGTGCCCTTCCACAGAGTCCAGTCATCAGGAGAATCAGGTGAAAGAGATATCCGCCTGGGTTGCGCCCATGGAAACCCTTCCCGTCAGCCTTAGCCCCATCGCCGCCATGCAGAAAAAACACTTCGGCGCGGTGCTGAACCCCACTCGCTGGTGGGGGCGTATGCCGCGTCTTTTCTGGCTGGTGGCGCTGTTTGTCGGCTACCTGGAGCGGCGCAAGGCGCGTTTGACCCCGGTTCTCCGATCGCTACTAATGACGCGGGTCTCGCAGATCTGCCACTGCGCATTTTGTATTGATGCCAACAGCCTGCGTCTGGCCGAGCGGAGCGGGGCGCTGGATAAAGTGCAGGCCGTCAGCGACTGGCAAAATTCCACCCTGTTCAGCGAAGAGGAGCGCGCGGCGCTGGCCTATGCGGAAGCGGTCACCGCCACGCCGCCTGAGGTGGATGAAAATATCAAAAGCCTGCTGAAGCGCCACTTTACGGAAGAGACCATCACCGAAATGACGGCTCTGATTGCCTTTCAGAATCTTTCCGCCCGCTTTAACGCCGCGCTGGATATCCCGACTCAGGGGCTGTGCGCCACGTTTAAAGGTAAACCACATGCTGGATAAACATCTGCACCCCCGGCTGAAACCCGGGTTAAATCAGCTGGCCGCCGCGCTGGATAAACCGTTTATCACGCCTGATGGCTTAACGCTCGCCGGGTTTGCGATTGGCGTGCTGGCGTTACCTTTTCTGGCGCTGGGCTGGTATCCGGCGGCGCTGATCGCCATTGTGCTGAACCGGCTGCTGGATGGTCTGGACGGCGCGCTGGCGCGTCGCCGTGGCCTGACGGACGCGGGAGGATTTCTTGATATCGCCCTCGACTTCCTGTTTTACGCCCTGGTGCCGTTTGGTTTTGCGCTGGCCGCTCCGGCTGATAATGCGATCGCCGCCGCCTGGCTGCTGTTCGCGTTTATGGGGACGGGCAGCAGTTTTCTGGCCTTTGCCGCGCTGGCGGGGAAGCATGATATCGACAACCCCGGCTATGCGCACAAGTCGCTTTATTACATTGGAGGATTAACGGAAGGAACAGAGACCATCGCGCTGTTTGTGCTGTGCAGCCTGTTTCCGGCGCATTTCGCGCTCTTTGCATGGGTGTTTGGCGCGTTGTGCTGGCTGACCACCACAACGCGCATCTGGAGCGGTTATATCACGCTGAAGTCACTTCCCCGCTAGCGTGCGCTCTCCGGTCCGCGCTCCCCGGTGGAGACCGGGTTCTGCGGATGGCTGCTCCATTCGTACCAGCCGCCGTCGTAGACGGCAACGTTCTGCCAGCCCATGGCGCGGGCGTACATAAAGGCTTCAGACGCGCGCCAGCCGGTACCACAGTAAAACGCAACGTGCTGCTCCGGCAGGATATTCCACGTTTTCCACATGGCGGCAATATCATCGGCGCTGCGCATGGTGCCATCCGGATTGTGGAAATCTTCCATGTGGGTCGCGTCGCTGCCCGCATGGCCCCAGCGCGCACCGGCAATTTCACCTTTTGGCTTGATATAGCTGTAGCCGCTGGTTTCACCGATAAACTCTGGCCAGGAACGAATGCTCACCAGCGACGCGTCCTGACGGTGCAGCATTCCCCGGGCCTGCTCCATATCCACCATCAGCTGCGGCTGGCCCGGGATCGGCGCGCCAAAATCAGGGGCTGGCTTCACGTTTGCAGGCGTTCCGCGCTCAACGGGCAGGCTGGCGTCGGACCACGCCTTCCAGCCGCCATCCAGAATCCGCACATCCTTCACGCCCGCGTAGAGCATGATCTGCGCCACGCGCGCGGCGGCATACACGTCGCGACCGTACAGAATGACGGTGGTATCGTGACGGATCCCGTGCTTCGCCAGCATCGCTTTCAGCTTTTCGTCAGAGACCTTATTCCACAGCGGTTCGCTTTCCACTTCATTGGTGTCGATATAGCCCGCGCCGGGAATGTGGCTCAGGAGATAAAGCTTCGGCGCACCCCAGCCAGCCTCGATCACCTTCCACTCTCCGGCTGGTGCGGCGGTAACGGGTTTGCCCTGCTGCAACTGGTGGATCCACTGCGGATAAACCAGCTGTTCGAAATGCGCCAGACGTTGCAGACGGTCGGATTGTTGCAGGGCATCGCTCAGGGTGGAGACGTGGGTAAAGCCCGCTTTCTCCAGCCGTGTTTTGACGGTCTGGTTGTCATTATCGTTGCCATAGAGCGCAACCGGCATGTCTGGCGTAAGCCGATGCTGTTTTGCCCAGCCGCTGAGCTGTTCATCGCTCATTGCCCCAAGCCAGCTGGCAGAGAGATTAAGTGCGGCGGGCTCGTGCCCGGACGTTCCGCTCAGGGTCTGCGGCCAGCCGTTAAAGAACGCACTGACGCGCGTATCAATTACCGCGCCGTTTTGCGCCTGGAGCTGGTCCAGCGTGAGGGAGTGGGGCATATCAGCCGCCGTGGAGGAGAGTGAGGCGAGGCCGCAGATCAGGGCCAGCGCGGTCAGTTGAGAAACACGTTTCATCGAAAAACCTGACGTCATTAAAAGAGGGGGGCATTGTCGTCTCTCCTGAAGCCAAAAACATTGCGTTAGCACATTATTGCCAGCGAGAAATCTCAATCACCTCGCCGCCGGGCGGAATATCGTCCTCATCATGCGTGACCAGCACCACCGGGATCCTGCGCTGGCGAATGACCTCGAATACCCACGCCCGGAATGAGGCGCGCAGCGTTTTATCCAGTAGACTGAACGGCTCGTCGAGCAGCAATGCCTGCGGCTGGGCGAGAAGGGCGCGCAACAGGCTGACCCTGGCGCGCTCGCCGCCGGAAAGGGTCGCCGGATCGCTGGTGTAGTGGTTTGCCAGCCCGGCAGTCTCCAGGGCCTGCTCGACCGCGTTGCGGCGGGCGCGCCCGACGATGTGCGCCGGCAGCGCCAGCATCAGGTTTTGCCCCACGCTGAAGGCGTCAAACAACAGGGCATCCTGAAACAGAATGCCGATCCCGCGCGTTTCCACGGGGAGCATATCGCAGCGACGATCGTTCAGCCACAGCTCGCCGTGCGCCTTAAAATCAGCGGATAACGCCCCCACCATCCAGGCGAAAAGGGTCGATTTCCCACTCCCGGAGGGCCCCATCAGCGTGACGATCTCCCCTGCCGGGACGCGGAAGTTGACCTCATGTAAGAGCGGCGCAATGGTGAGATTTTTCACGGTCAGCATTAACGTAATCCTTGTCTGTGACGGCCCACGAGCCGGGAGAGCAGTGCGGCAAGGGCAAATACGCTGCTGGTCAACAACAACAGACCCAGCGCCCGGCTGGCGAGGATCGGAATGCTGCCGCCGCTGCTGAGGGCGACCGCCTCCGTCGTCAGGGTGGTGAAACGTCCCGCCCCCAGCCAGAGGGTAGGCATGTACTGGGCCATGCTCACGGAAAAGCCGGTGGCAAAGGCCAGCAGGGCCGGACGAACCATCAATGGGCATTTCACTAGCCAGAAAATTTTCGCCCGCCGCCAGCCCAGCGTTCTGGCGGTGAGGATAAGCCGGGGATCGAGCCGGCGCCAGGCCGGTTGCAGCACCAGGAGCATCCACGGGAGGACCCAGAGCATATGGCTCCAGAGCACCGCAGCGTACTGGCCGTCGATGCCCAGCCACAGCGCTACGGCGTATTGCCCGGACACGAGGGGCAGCGCCGGGAGGGCGAGCGGCAGCCAGATCCACACCGCGCCGCGCTGGGATCCCCACTCAAGCCAGAGCATGAGGATGGCCAGCGCTGTCAGGCTGGACAGCAGTCCCAGTGAAAGGCTGTCGCTGACGGGGCCGATGTCGTCCCGGCGTGCCAGCATCAGCAGAACCAGCGCACAGAGCACGCCGCACAGCGGCAGTAACCCGCCCAGCACCCGTGCGGGCAGCACACTATGCGAAGCGCGACGAACCCCGGAGGGAGCACGCTGGGCGCGCCGCCATGCCGTCCAGAAGCCGTATCCCACCGCGGCAAGCGCCGCCAGCAGCAGGAGCAACACCAGACACAGCAGCGTTCCCTTGGTTTGCTGCTGCGCATCGCCCTGGGTGAGCCACTGCCAGGCCAGCACCGCCAGCGTAGGTGGGTTGCCCGGCCCGAGCACGATCGCCACATCCACCACGGAAAGGGACCAGGCGAGCACCGCCAGCATCACGGCGCCCAGCGCGGGGGCGATTGCCGGGAGGACGAGCCAGTAGAGCGCCTGCATTCGTCCGTAGCCGAAGGTATGCAGGACAATTTTCTGCTGTGCGAGGCGCTTTTCAGGCAGCGCGGCGTAGATTGCCCACAGAACGAACGCGCTCTCTTTGACCGCAAGCGTCAGGCCAAGCCCGATACCGTAGCGGTCAAGCTGCGGCGAACAGACTGTACAGATCCGGTAAAACTGCCCCCCTTCCGCAAACAGCAGCAGCGCGCTGGTGGCGAAGGCGACGTGCGGCACGGCTAACAGCCACGGCAAACGGGTGCTCAGGCGCTGCCAGCCTTCACCCGGCCAGAGAAGCGCAAGCAGGGTCAGGGCGATAAACAGTGAGCCCAGCGTCGCGATAAGCGCTGACACCAGCGTGGCGGCCAGCGCCTGCGGCAGCTGCGGGTCGGCAAACAGCGTCGCCCAGTTGCCGGGAGAAAACGCCGGGGCCAGCAGCATGCCGCTGGCGGGAAGCAGGGGCAGATAGATGACCGCCATTGCCGCCCAGACCAGCCCGCTTAGCGGGTTCCGTAGCGGCGAAGCCATTCCTGCTCCAGGGCGTTAACCCAGGCGGCGTGCGGTTCGGGAAGCACATCAGGCGTGCTTGATGGGGTAAAGGCGCGAAGCTGTTTTGCCGCTTTCGCAGGCAGTTTTTCGCCATCCAGCACGCTCGGGTCACCCCAGACGGCAGGATTAGCTTTGCGGATCTGCGCCTGTGGTGACAGCAGGAAATTCGCCACCACTTTCGCACCTGCGCTCGCGCTGGCGTTTGCCGGGATGGCGACAAAATGGACGTTGCCGATCATGCCTTTGAGAAAGCCGAAACTGTAGCTGTCGGCAGGCAGTTCACCGCTCGCCACCTTTTGCATCGCATGGGCGGGGTTAAAGGTGAGCGACAGGTTCAGACTGCCGCTGGCCAGCAGCGTATCCATGCGCGCAGGCGACGGAGGAAAATCGTTTCCTTCGCGCCACAGCAGGGGGTGCAGCGTATCAAGGTAATCCCACAGCGGCGCGGTGACCTGCGCAAAGATACTGTCTGGCGCGTTTTTTAACGCCTCCGGATGGGCGGTCAGCGCCAGCAGTAGCTGCTCAAGAAACGCCGTGCCGGTAAAATCCGGCGGTCGCGGATAGCTCACCTTGCCAGGGTGCTGTTGGGCGTATAGCAGCAGCGCGTGGGGATCTGCCGGTGGTGTCGGCATACTCGCTTTACGGGCGATAAAGGTTAATTGTGCGCCGCCCCACGGGGATTCTGCCCCATCGGTCGGGATGGCAAAATCTTCCGTGACCGGTTTACGGGTATCGACGTAGCGCCAGTTGGGCAGGGTTTGCGCCCAGCCGGTGAGCAGCAGGTTTGCCGCTTTCAGGTTGCGGAAGTTTTCCCCGTTTACCCAGAGCAGATCCACCGACCCGTTACTGCTACGTCCTGCGGCATGTTCCGTCTGGATCCGCTTCACCGCGTCGGCGGCATCGGCCAGATGAACGATCTTCAGGTTGATGGCGTAGTGCGTTTTCATCTCGCCGCTCACCCAGTCGAGGTAGCGGTTAACGGCCTCGTCACCGCCCCAGGCGTTAAACCAGACGGTCTGCCCGGTGGCCTGTTGCTGAATGGATTGCCAGCTCTCAGCGGCGAAGGCAGAGGTTGCCAGCAGCAGACTCGTCAGAAACGCGCAAAAACGCACCCGGCGCATAATGCCTCACTTTTTAATCGAAGGGATGTAACGGGAAAACAGCCAGCGAGTGACCAGCGGTAATAACCCTAACAGTGTAAAGGCGAACAGCAGTCCCGGCGACAGAATATCGCGCAGCGAGGTAAGTTTTCCCAGCTCGCGTCCGGCGTTCAGATAAATGACGGTGGCAGGTAGCATCGCAAGCTGGCTGACCCACCAGTAGTGACGCACCCTGAGACGGGTTAGCCCCATCAGCAAATTGACCAGAAAGAACGGGAACAACGGCATCAGGCGCAGGGCAAAAAGGTAGCGTGCGCCGTCGCGATCCATCCCCGCATCGATCGTATTCATCTGTGCGGCAAAGCGCCGCTGCACCCAGTCGCGCAGCAGATAACGGCTGACGAGCATGGCAAGCGTGGCGCCGAGCGTCGAGGCAAATGACACCAACAGCGTCGCCTCCCACAGGCTGAAAAGCGCCCCGCCGAGCAGCGTCAGAAGCGCGGCTCCGGGGATCGATAGCGCGGAGAGCAGAACGTAAACCGCAAAATAGAACAGCGCGCTCTGAAGGGGCGCTTGCTCCACACGAGCGAGCAACGTTTGCTGGTGTATTTTTAGCGTGTCGAGGGAGAGCATGCCCGGAGGAAGCAAAACAACAATTAAAACAAATGCGCCCAGAAGGGCGCACAGGAGACTGATTTTTTTAATATCCACTGAAGTTTACAGCTTGAACGTTGCCCATACCGGCGCATGGTCGGACGGCTTTTCCATGCTGCGGATGTCATAGTCGATACCGGTTTCGATGCAGCGTTCGGCCAGGGGGGCGCTCGCCAGCAGCAGATCAATACGCAGGCCCCGGTTGTCATCGAAGCCTTTAGAGCGGTAGTCAAACCACGAGAAACGGTCCTGCGTTTCCGGGTTAGCCGTGCGGAAAGTATCCACCAGCCCCCAACCCAGCAGGCGCTCCATCCACTCGCGCTCCTCCGGCAGGAAAGAGCATTTGCCGGTGCGCAGCCAGCGCTTACGGTTCTCTTCGCCAATACCGATATCCAGATCCGTCGGGCTGATATTCATGTCGCCCATGATAAGCACCGGGTTTTCTTTTTTGAGTTCGGTTGTCAGGTAGTTTTGCAGATCCTGATAAAACTTCGCTTTGGCCGGGAATTTGGTTTCATGATCGCGGCTTTCACCCTGCGGGAAATAGCCGTTGATGACGGTCACATTGCCGAGTGCGGAAGGAATTTCCGCCATGATGATGCGGCGCTGCGCCTCTTCACCGTCACCCGGGAAACCACGGCGCACCGACACCGGCGTATCTTTGGTCAGCAGCGCAACGCCGTAGTGGCCTTTCTGACCGTGGTAAAAAACGTTATAGCCCAGCTTCGCTACCTCTTCGAGCGGGAACATATCGTCGTGAACTTTTGTCTCCTGCAAGCCGATCACATCTGGCTGATGTTGCTCAACAATCGCTTCAAGCTGGTGAGGGCGGGCACGCAGGCCGTTGATATTAAAAGAGACAAATTTCATAGTCGCTGCCAATGCAAGGTGAATAGTGCAAGGATGGTAGCAGAATTTACGTCGTCTGTTATCCGCTTCGCCCAATTACTGCGACAGATAATGCCAACGGTGCAATATTTGCACCATTTCGGCGCGTTTTGCCCTCGAACAGGGCGTAAACGACCGATAAATTTCGCGAGCGATCACAATTCCAGAATTATATTTGGCCTCTGCATACTCTTTCTTGTTTTCATGCGGCAAAGCGCCGCTTGTCGTAAAAATATTCACTATTTATGCATTATAAGTGAATAACTTCATATTGTAACTCATTGATATTCTGTTACCCAAACCCATTTATGCATTTTTATCGCTGGCTGGCACGAACGCTGCAATCTACATTCACAGTGCAAACACTCAATTATTTAACATTTAAACAACCTTTTATTTACCGGATGAGGTCGCTATGTCTCTGTCAGTTACGCGTGAAAATTTCGATGAATGGATGATGCCGGTATACGCTCCGGCGGCTTTTATTCCGGTACGTGGGGAAGGCTCTCGTCTGTGGGATCAGCAGGGCAAAGAGTATATCGACTTTGCAGGTGGGATTGCGGTGAATGCGCTGGGGCATGCAAACCCGGCGTTGCGGCAGGCGCTGAATGACCAGGCGGCGAAATTCTGGCATACCGGCAACGGTTATACCAACGAACCGGCATTGCGTCTGGCGAAGAAGCTGATCGACGCCACCTTCGCAGAAAAAGTCTTTTTCTGTAACTCCGGCGCGGAAGCGAACGAAGCGGCGCTGAAGCTGGCGCGCAAATATGCGCACGATAAATTCGGCGCGCATAAGAGCGGCATCGTAGCCTTTAAAAATGCTTTCCATGGCCGCACGCTGTTTACCGTCAGTGCGGGCGGTCAGCCCTCATATTCTCAGGATTTTGCGCCGCTGCCGCCGGATATCCGTCATGCGGCGTATAACGATTTACACTCTGCCAGCGAGCTGATTGACGACACCACCTGTGCGGTGATTGTCGAGCCCATGCAGGGGGAAGGCGGCGTCATGCCCGCCCAGAAAGCGTTCCTGCAAGGGCTGCGCGAGCTGTGCGATCGGCATAACGCGGTCCTGATTTTTGACGAAGTCCAGACCGGCGTGGGCCGCACGGGTGAGCTGTATGCCTACATGCACTATGGCGTGACCCCGGATGTGCTCTCAACAGCCAAAGCGCTCGGCGGCGGTTTCCCGGTGGGGGCGATGCTGACCACCGAAAAATTCGCCAGCGTGATGACCGCGGGCACTCATGGCACCACATACGGCGGCAACCCGCTGGCAACCGCTGTCGCCGGACAGGTGCTGGATATCATCAACACCCCTGAGGTGCTGAACGGCGTGAAGCAGCGTCACCAGTGGTTTGTTGAGCGACTCACGGCCATTAACAGCAAAACTGGCCTGTTCAAAGAGATCCGCGGTCTGGGGCTGTTAATAGGCTGTGAGCTTGCCCCTGAGTTTGCCGGCAAAGCGAAGCTGATTTCACAGGAAGCGGCAAAGCAGGGCGTAATGGTGCTGATTGCCGGTGCTAACGTGGTGCGCTTTGCCCCTGCGCTGATCGTCAGCGAGGAAGAGGTCAGAACTGGCTTAGATCGTTTTGCGCTGGCCTGCGAACAGGTGAAGTCCGGGGTGTCATCATGATGGTCATCCGTCCCGTTGCGCACGGCGATCTCGCCGGGCTTATGCAGCTTGCCGGTAAGACAGGGGGCGGGCTGACCTCGCTGCCTGCCGATGAAAAAACGCTGTCGGCGCGCATTGAGCGCGCCCTGCAAACCTGGCAGGGGACGTTGCCAAAAAGCGAACAGGGCTATGTGTTCGTGCTGGAAGATACCGACACGGGGACCGTGGCGGGGATTTGCGCTATCGAGGTGGCCGTCGGGCTTAATGATCCGTGGTACAACTACCGCGTCGGCACGATGGTCCACGCTTCGAAAGAGCTGAACGTTTACAACGCGCTGCCGACGCTCTTCCTCTGTAATGACCATACCGGCGCCAGCGAACTCTGCACCCTGTTTCTCGATCCGGACTGGCGCAAAGAGGGCAACGGTTATCTGCTCTCCAAATCGCGCTTTATGTTTATGGCCGCCTTTCGCGACCGCTTCAACGAAAAAGTGGTCGCGGAGATGCGCGGCGTGATTGATGAGACGGGCTACTCGCCGTTCTGGGAGAGTCTGGGCGAACGCTTCTTCTCCATGGAATTTAGCCGGGCGGATTACCTGTGCGGCACCGGTCAGAAGGCGTTTATCGCCGAGTTGATGCCGAAGCATCCTATTTATACCCATTTCCTAACGCCAGAAGCGCAGGCGGTGATCGGCGAAGTTCACCCGCAAACCGCCCCGGCCCGCGCGGTGCTGGAGAAAGAGGGATTTCGCTACCGTAACTACGTCGACATCTTCGACGGCGGCCCGACGCTGGAATGCGACATTGACCGCGTTCGCGCCATCCGTAAAAGCCGCCTGGTTGAGGTTTCAGAAGGCCAGCCCGCGCCGGGCGAGTGGCCAGCCTGCCTGGTCTCGAACGAGAATTACACCAACTTCCGCGCCATGCTGGTGCGAACCAACCCATCATGCGAGCGTCTGGTACTGACGGCTGCGCAACTGGATGCCCTGAAATGTAACGCTGGCGACACGGTTCGCCTGGTGCGGCTCTGCCCTGAGGAGAAAACAGCATGACTCTATGGATTAACGGTGACTGGGTTACGGGCGAAGGTGACGCGCGGACAAAAACTAACCCGGTCGGCCAGGAGGTGCTCTGGTCTGGGAACGACGCAAGCGCCGGGCAGGTTGAGCAGGCCTGTCAGGCTGCACGCCGCGCGTTTCCGGCGTGGGCGAAACGGCCATTCTCCGAGCGCCAGGCGCTGGTTGAGAAATTTGCTGCGCTGCTGGAGGCCAATAAAGCCGAGCTGACCCGCATCATTGCCTGCGAAACCAGTAAGCCGCGCTGGGAGGCAACAACCGAAGTCACGGCGATGATCAACAAAATTGCGATATCGGTGAAGGCGTACCATACCCGCACCGGCGAGCAGCATACCGAGATGCCAGACGGCGCGGCCACGCTGCGCCACCGTCCGCACGGGGTACTGGCGGTGTTTGGCCCGTATAACTTCCCCGGGCATCTGCCGAACGGGCACATTGTGCCTGCGCTGCTGGCGGGGAATACCGTCATCTTCAAGCCGAGTGAGTTAACCCCCTTAACCGGAGAAGCAGTGGTAAAACTCTGGGAGCAGGCGGGGCTGCCGCCGGGGGTGCTGAATCTGGTGCAGGGCGGGCGTGAAACCGGTCAGGCGCTGAGTGCGCTGAGCGACATTGACGGTCTGCTGTTTACCGGCAGTGCCGGAACGGGCTATCAGCTGCATCGTCAGCTGGCGGGGCAACCGGAAAAAATTCTGGCGCTGGAGATGGGCGGCAACAACCCACTGATTGTGGAAGATCCGGAGGATATCGATGCCGCGGTCCACTTGACCATTCAGTCGGCGTTCATTACCGCCGGACAGCGCTGCACATGCGCCCGCCGCCTGCTGGTTAAGCGCGGCGCGCAGGGGGATGCGTTCCTGAAGCGTCTGGTGGAGGTGAGCGCGCGTCTGGTTCCCGCGAAATGGGATGCCGAGCCGCAGCCGTTTATCGGCGGGCTGATCTCCGGGCAGGCGGCGCTGAACGTACTGAAAGCGTGGCAGGAGCACGTGGCGCGCGGGGCGAAAACCCTGCTGGAGCCGAAGCTGGTTCAGCCCGGCACGTCGCTGCTGACGCCGGGGATTATTGACATGAGTGCGACAAGCAACGTGCCGGATGAAGAGGTCTTTGGCCCGCTGCTGTGCGTCTGGCGCTATGACGATTTTGAGTCGGCGATCGAGATGGCCAACAATACCCGCTACGGCCTGTCGAGTGGCCTGATATCGCCGCATCGCGAGAAATTCGACCAGCTGCTGCTGGAAGCGCGCGCCGGGATCGTGAACTGGAACAAACCGCTGACCGGTGCGGCGAGCACTGCGCCGTTTGGTGGCGTAGGGGCGTCGGGCAACCATCGCGCCAGCGCCTGGTATGCCGCCGATTACTGCGCGTGGCCGATGGCAAGCCTGGAAACCCCGGCGCTGACGCTGCCGGAGACGTTGAATCCGGGGCTGGATTTTACTGAGGGTGACGCCCATGAAAGCGCGTGAGGTTAACTTTGACGGCCTCGTGGGGCTGACGCACCACTATGCCGGGCTGTCGTTCGGTAATGAAGCCTCGACGAAGCACCGTTTCCAGGTCTCGAACCCGAAGCTGGCGGCGAAGCAGGGGCTATTGAAAATGAAGGCGCTGTCCGATGCCGGTTTCCCGCAGGCGGTGATCCCGCCGCAGGAGCGCCCAAACGTGGCCGTGCTGCGCCAGCTGGGGTTCAGCGGTACGGATGAACAGGTGGTGGAAAAAGCAGGCACGCAGACGCCACACCTGCTTTCCGCAGCCAGTTCAGCCTCCTCGATGTGGGTGGCGAATGCCGCCACCGTTGCGCCGTCGGCGGATACGCTGGACGGCAAAGTGCATCTGACCGTTGCTAACCTGAACAACAAATTCCACCGCGCCAGCGAAGCGGAGACCACCGGGCGCGTGCTGCGCGCCATTTTTAATCATGATGCGCATTTCGAGGTACATTCGGCGCTGCCGCAGGTCGCGATGTTTGGCGATGAAGGGGCGGCAAACCACAACCGTCTGGGCGGCGACTATGGCGAGCCGGGTTTGCAGCTGTTTATCTATGGACGGGAAGAGGGCGGCCACGCCGCGCCGGTTCGTTATCCGGCGAGACAAACCTTAGCCGCAAGCCAGGCGGTTGCGCGGCTGAACCAGGTTAATCCTTCTCAGGTGATTTTTGCCCAGCAAAATCCGCAGGTGATCGACCAGGGCGTGTTTCATAACGACGTCATTGCCGTTTCCAACCGTCAGGTACTGTTCTGCCACGAGCAGGCGTTTGCCCATCAGGAAAAGTTGCTGGCCACGCTGCGCGAACGCGTGCCGGGATTTATGCCGATTCAGGTGCCCACGCAGGCGGTAAGCGTGCAGGACGCGGTCGAAACGTATCTGTTCAACAGCCAGCTGCTGAGCCGGGATGACGGCAGCATGATGCTGGTGCTGCCGCAGGAGTCCCGAAACCATCAGGGCGTCTGGCGCTATCTCAGCGAACTGGTGCAGGCGGATAACCCGATTGATGAACTGCGCGTGTTTGATCTTCGGGAAAGTATGGCCAACGGCGGGGGACCGGCGTGCCTGCGACTACGCGTGGTGTTAACGCCGGAGGAATTGCAGGCCGTGAATCCGGCGGTGATGATGAACGACACGCTGTTCAATACTCTCAATGACTGGGTGGACCGCTATTATCGTGACCGTCTGGTTCAGGCCGATCTGGTTGATCCGCAGCTGCTGCGCGAAGGCCGCGAAGCGCTGGATGCATTATCAACCATCCTGCAACTGGGATCGGTTTATCCGTTCCAGCGCTAAGGAGACGACATGGAAAACTTACTGGCGCTGACGCTGGCCGAAGAGACACCGGAGCGGCAAGAGGGGGCAGGCCCTTCGTTCCACTGGCGATGGCTGGGGCCGGGCGTGCTTGAACTGACGCCGACGGGGAAATATAACCTGTCGCTGCTGCTTTCTACCGGCATTCACGGAAACGAAACCGCGCCCGTGGAGATTGTCGAACTATTGCTGCGCGCGCTGTATCGCGCAGAGATCACGCTGCACTGCCGTCTGCTGGTGGTACTGGGAAATCCGCCTGCGCTGGCGCAAAATAAACGGTATCTCGTGAGCGACATCAACCGCATGTTTGGTGGTCGCTGGGCGCAGTTTCCACAGAGTGATGAGACGACTCGCGCGCAATGGCTGGAGAAGGTGGTCACGGCGTTTTTTGCCGGGGCGGGGGAAACGCGCTGGCACCTTGATCTGCATACGGCCATTCGCGCCTCGTACCATGTGCGTTTTGGCGTGTTACCGCAGCGTCATCAGCCGTGGGATGAGGCGTTTCTGACCTGGCTTGGCGATGCGGGGCTGGAGGCACTGGTTTTCCACCAGACGCCAGGCGGCACTTTTACCCACTTCACCTGCGAAAATGTTGGCGCGTTATCCTGTACCCTGGAGCTCGGAAAAGCGCTGCCGTTCGGGCAAAACGACCTGACGCGTTTTACCCCTACGCATCAGGCGCTCCGGGCGTTGCTCGCCGGGGTTGCGCCGGAACCCACCCGGGAACCCGTCGTGCGCTATCGGGTCGTGCAGCAGATCACGCGTCAAAGCGAGGCTTTCCAGCTTCATATGGCACCCCATACGCTGAACTTTACGCCGTTTCGCCAGGGCGTCCTGCTGGCGGAAGATGGTGAGACGCGCTATGCGGTACAGAAATCCACGGAATATGTTTTATTTCCTAATCCGTCGGTCGCGTTTGGTTTGCGAGCAGGTCTGATGCTGGAAAAAATGCCCTGAACGTCTCCCCTCGCGCAGACCGGAGGGGAAATGAAGAATAAATTTCTTAGCGTTAAAAGCGCTCTGGTATTGTTTGCGGAATATTCCTGGAGAATTGCTTTATTATTAAACGGCACTTCGCTATACTTCTCCATAATCTCTTTAAAATCATCCTGTTGAATATTTTTGTTTCATCTCTCCACGCTTTTTCCTTAATTTCTCCACAATTGGCGAAAAGTTGTTTTTTACACTTTCATTGTTTTACCGTTGCTCTGACTAATTGACGATAAACGCCGTAAAGTTAATCTCGTCAACACGGCATAGCGCCGAAGAATAACTGAAAGTAAGGAAAGACATTATGCGTAAATTAACTGCACTGTTTGTTGCCTCTACCCTGGCTCTGGGCGCTACCAGCATGGCGTTCGCCGCCGATACCGCGACCACTACCGCCGCGCCGACGGAAGGCAAAATGATGATGCATCATAAAGGCAAGCCGGGTATGCACCATGAGATGATGATGTTTAAAGATCTGAACCTCACCGATGCGCAGAAGCAGCAGATCCGCGACATCATGAAAAGCCAGCGTGACCAGATGAAACGTCCTCCGCTGGAAGAGCGCCGCGCAATGCATGACATCATTGCCAGCGACAGCTTCGATAAAGCAAAAGCGGAAGCGCAGATCGACAAAATGGCCGAGCAGCATAAAGCACGCATGCTGGCCCACATGGAAACCCAGAACAAGATTTACAACATTCTGACGCCGGAACAGAAAAAGCAATTTAATGCCAATTTTGAGAAGCGTCTGACAGAACGTGCAGCGCCGGAAGGTAAAATGCCTGCACCAACCGAATAATCGGTTCACTCTCTTAAGACCGCCGGGCTCCTGTCTACAAAAGCGAAAACGCTGTGGACAGGACCGGCGGTTTTTCTTTTATCCCATGCCTAAGGTCTGGCCTGACTGCTGCCGATAATACGTCTGTGAAAATGCCCTGGCGCACGGTGCGTCCTTCAGGAGTGGTCATGGAATTCTTTGATATCCGTAAAATGCCGGTCAGTCTCTGGCGTAATGGTGCGGGTGAGACGCGTGAGATTTGCTGTTTTCCTCCCGCGACGCGGGATTTTTTCTGGCGGGCCAGTATTGCCTCCATCGCCAGTAACGGCGAATTCTCCGCGTTCCCGGGCGTTGACCGGGTGATTACGCTGCTGGAAGGCGGCGAGGTGACCCTGGATGCAGGCAGGGCGTTTTGTCATACCCTGAAGCATCACCAGCCTTACCGATTTGCGGGCGATCTGGCGGTGAAAGCCGTGCTCACAGAGGGGCAGATGTCGATGGACTTCAACATCATGACCCGACGGGATTGCTGCCAGGCAAAGGTGCGCGTTGCTACCCGAACGTTCACTACCTTCGCGTCACGCGGTGGGGTGGTCTTTGTCTTAAGTGGCGCCTGGCAACTGGGCGACAAATTACTGACCGCCGATCAGGGTGCCAGCTGGGAAGCGGGCAGTCATACCCTCCGTTTACTGGAAACGAAGGGGTCGCTGCTGTTCAGTGAAATTACCTGGCTGCCGGGTCACTGAGGACGATGATCTCATATTTTCCGGTTAATAATGGCTTACAGAGAATTTTGTAACCATCCTGATCGAACCCGGCAGGGGTGCGCAGCAGGGCGGTAGCGTCATCCAGGCTTTCAACGGCGCCAAGCCAGAGCCAGTTGCGGATGATGTGATAATGCGTCATCGCATCGCGGGTTTCTTTCAGCGCCACCGCGCCTTCCCACGGCCAGCAGTTAACGCTGATAGAGGCCAGGCCCGCCATAAACCGGGCATGATGTTCTTCAACGCTCTCTTTTCCACAACACGCCCCGGCGCAGCGTTTCAGCGCGGAGCGGAAACAGGCGCGACCGCGGGTGGTGGCTTCCAGTCCTAACAGGCCGTAACAAAGCTGTAATTCATCAGCCAGGGATTGCAGGGTTTGCAGTGCGGCACGTTTGTTGGCAAACAGACCGTAAAGATTGGGTTCATGCGAAAAATCCACTTCCCGGGCATAAACAACCTGCGGTTTTCCTGCGTTAACCTGCAAGGAACACAGCTGGCGGTTGCGGCGCAGGCGTTTGTTAAACAGCGGCTGCTGTTCCTTGATGAGCCGGGCTTCGAGCAGAAGCGCGCCCAGTTCGCCTGCCGTCTCGATCCAGGTGATCCGCCGGGACTGCCTGAGCATCGATGCTTCATCCGGCGTACGCAGGTGCGACATCACCCGGCTGCGGATATTCACGCTTTTGCCGATATAGAGCGGCATGGTATCGCTGTCGCCGTGGAAGAAATAGACGCCAGGCTGTTTAGGCAGAGCCTCAAGCCAGGGGCGAAGATGCTCGGGATATTCGTAGATAGCCGCCGCTTCAAACTCAAGACGCGGGGCGGATTGACGCCTGCTCACATACTGCTCCATATACTGTTCAGGCATACAGTGTAGCAGGTGTTCGGTGGTTAAAAAAGAGCCGGGTGGCGGTTACGCCTTACCCGGCCTGTAAAACTGAGTTACCGTTTTGCTTTTACTTTTTCCAGAAATCATCAAACACCGTAATCGGCGGACGGCGCTTGTGCTCGGTTTTCAGATACCAGCCTTCGATAATTTTGGCGGTACCTTCGTCGAGCGTTTTGCCTTCCAGATAATCATCAATGTTGTCATATGTGACGCCCAGCGCGGCTTCATCCGGCAGGGAAGGGCGATCGTCCTCCAGGTCCGCCGTTGGCGCCTTCTTATACAGGTGCTCCGGGCAGCCCAGCGCCGCCAGCAGCTGCTTGCCCTGACGCTTGTTCAGGCGGAAGAGGGGGTTGATATCCGTGCCGCCATCGCCGTATTTGGTGAAGAAGCCGGTGATGGCTTCCGCGGCGTGGTCGGTGCCGACGACAACCCCTTTGGTCATCCCTGCGATACTGTACTGCGCTTTCATGCGCTCACGGGCTTTCTCGTTGCCGCGAACAAAATCGCTCAGTTCAATACCGGCTTCACGCAAGGCCTGCTCGCTTGCCAGTACCGAACCTTTGATGTTTACGGTAAGAACACGGTCCGGCTGAATAAACGCGATCGCATCCTGACAGTCCTGCTCGTCAGCCTGCACGCCATACGGCAGACGTACGGCAATAAATTGCAGCGCGGTGTCACCGGTCTCGTCACGCAGCTCGGAGATGGCCATCTGGCTCAGCTTGCCGGCCAGAGTGGAATCCTGACCGCCGCTGATACCCAGCACCAGCGTCTTCAGGAAAGGGTGTGCAGACAGGTAAGCTTTCAAAAAATCAACGCTACGACGGATCTCTTCATTGGCATCAATCGCAGGTTTCGCGCCCAGCGCCTGAATAATTTCTTGTTGCAGAGCCATTACGCCCTCCCTATGCAGAACCAAACAGAAAGTGTGATCTGTTAAAACTAACCCTTTGTCGGGGAAACGACAAGGATCACAGTTTTGAGTGTACTGTTTTACAGCGATTTAGCAGCTTACCGTTGTTTTATTAGAATTTTCCGAAATTCGTCTGGCGTAACTCGCAAAGTTGAACAATAGTAATTTTTATCCCATGCTTAGTTAACACGCTGATAAACAAGAGGACGGAATATGAACAAGAACGTAGCAGGAATTTTAAGCGCAGCGGCGGTACTGACTATGCTGGCAGGGTGTACAGCTTACGATCGCACCAAAGATCAGTTCACACAGCCAGTGGTAAAAGACGTCAAAAAAGGCATGACGCGTTCCCAGGTTGCAGCCATTGCCGGTAAACCTTCTTCAGAAGTTACTATGATCCACGCGCGTGGTACCTGCCAGACCTATATTCTGGGTCAACGTGATGGTAAGGCAGAGACCTACTTTGTCGCCCTGGATGATACGGGTCACGTGATCAATTCTGGTTACCAGACCTGTGCCGAATACGACACCGACCCACAGGCACCTAAGGCACAGTAAGCCTGCTTGCCTGAGAGCGTTAACTAACCGGCCGGAAGGCCGGTTTTTTTATGCATACGTGAATCTTATTTCTTGGCGCGAATTATTTGCCTGAAATGTGAAGGTAGTCAACAAGCCAGGTCAATGAGAGACAATTTCAGTCTATCCAGAATTATCCCCTCCCTGTACCATTGCGTATACTCACTTCAACGATAAACAATGTTCAGCACACTGCCCGTCAGCCAGGATAGCGAGTCGAGTGATAGCGAGACGGCGGGCGGCGGGTAGCCAAACAAGAGGGAAGTTATCATGGAAAAGAAACATATCTATCTATTTTGCTCTGCGGGCATGTCCACTTCGCTGCTGGTTTCTAAAATGCGCGCGCAGGCCGAAAAATATGAAGTCCCTGTGGTGATTGAGGCGTTTCCGGAAACGCTGGCGGGCGAGAAGGGCCAGACAGCAGACGTTATTTTACTCGGGCCGCAAATTGCTTATATGCTGCCAGAAATTCAACGTCTGCTACCCAATAAGCCGGTCGAAGTGATCGATTCCGTTTTATACGGCAAGATTGATGGTTTAGGTGTATTAAAAGCTGCCGTTGCGGCGATTAAAAAAGCTGCTAATTAATTTTTTATTTTTCCCGTCAAAGAGTTATTTCACACACAATACGCCGTAACGATCGTTGCGGCCTTTAAGGGTATTTTCCTATGAGTAAAGTCATCGCTTCACTTGAAAAGGTACTCCTTCCTTTTGCTGTTAAAATAGGAAAGCAGCCTCACGTTAATGCCATTAAGAACGGCTTTATTAAATTAATGCCGTTGACATTAGCCGGGGCAATGTTCGTTTTAATTAACAACGTTTTTCTGAGCTTTGGAGAAGGTTCCTTTTTTTATTCATTAGGAATTAGGTTAGATGCTTCAACTATTGAAACCCTTAATGGTTTAAAAGCCATTGGCGGCAACGTATACAACGGTACGTTGGGTATTATGTCGCTAATGGCGCCTTTCTTTATTGGAATGGCGCTGGCGGAAGAGCGTAAAGTGGATCCGCTGGCGGCAGGCTTACTGTCCATTGCCGCGTTCATGACCGTCACACCGTACAGCGTGGGCGACGCTTATGCCGTTGGCGCCAACTGGCTGGGTGGGGCAAACATCATTTCCGGTATTATTATCGGGCTGGTGGTGGCCGAAATGTTCACCTTCATTATTCGCCGTAACTGGGTTATCCGCTTGCCGGATAGCGTTCCGGCCTCTGTTTCTCGTTCATTTTCCGCGTTGATTCCGGGCTTCATTATTCTCTCCATCATGGGGATTATTGCCTGGGCGCTCTCTCACTGGGGAACTAACTTCCACCAGATCATTATGGACTCTATCTCAACGCCGCTGGCGTCGATGGGTAGCGTGGTCGGTTGGGCGTATGTCATCTTTACCTCCCTGCTGTGGTTCTTCGGCGTGCATGGTTCACTGGCACTGGCGGCGCTGGACAGCGGTATTATGACCCCATGGGCACTGGAAAACGTCGCGCTTTACCAGCAGTACGGCTCCGTCGATGCGGCGCTGGCGGCCGGTAAAACCTTCCATGTGTGGGCGAAGCCGATGCTTGACTCCTATATCTTCCTGGGCGGTACCGGGGCGACGTTGGGTCTGATCATCGCGGTCTTTATTGTCTCTCGCCGCGCTGACCATCGTCAGGTTGCGAAGCTGGCCCTGCCGTCAGGCATCTTCCAGATTAACGAGCCGATCCTGTTTGGTCTGCCAATTATCATGAACCCGGTGATGTTCATTCCCTTCATCCTGGTTCAGCCGCTGCTGGCCGCGATTACGCTGACGGCGTACTACCTGGGCATTATCCCGCCGGTGACCAACATTGCGCCGTGGACGATGCCGGCTGGTCTGGGCGCGTTCTTCAACACCAATGGTAGCGTGGCCGCCTTCCTGCTGGCGATATTCAACCTCGGGATTGCAACCCTGCTCTACATGCCGTTCGTGGCGATTGCGAACAAGGCCGCAACGGTTATCGATGAAGAAGAGAGCGAAGAGGATATCGCCCTCGCACTGAAATTCTAAAATTGCACGGCGCGGGGCAACCCGCGCCAGCGGAAAGGAGCTTAAAAAATGTTAGATTTAGAGAGTATCGTTGCCGAAGAAACCGCAGAGAACGATCTGGAAGAGGTGGTGATGGGCCTCATCATCAACTCCGGGCAGGCACGCAGCCTGGCGTATGCGGCGCTTAAGCAGGCTAAGCAGGGCGACTTCGTTGCCGCGAAAACCATGATGGAGCAGTCCCGTACGGCGTTAAACGAAGCGCATCTGGTGCAGACGAAGCTTATCGAAAGCGACCAGGGCGAAGGGAAGATGAAAGTGAGTCTGGTGCTGGTACATGCGCAGGATCATCTGATGACCTCCATGCTGGCACGCGAGCTGGTAGCGGAGCTCATCGAGCTTCACGAGAAGATGCAATAAGTCAGGATGAAGTAGCAGGAGGTCAGCACGATGGAAATCAAAACCGCACATGAGCAGCAGCTGTTTAATGGCAAGAATTTTCACGTGGTGATTTACAACAAAACGGAGAGCGCCAGCGGTCTGCACCAGCATGACTACTACGAGTTCACGATTGTTCTGACCGGCCGCTACTATCAGGAGATCAACGGTAAGCGCGTCCTGCTTGAGCGTGGCGATTTCGTCTTCCTGCCGATGGGATCTTATCACCAGAGCTTTTATGAGTTTGGTGCGACGCGCATTCTGAACGTAGGCGTGAGCAGGCGTTTCTTCGAGAAGCATTATCTGCCGCTGGTGCCGTTCTGCTTTGTGGCGTCACAGGTGTATCGCGTTAAAAATGAGTTTATGACCTGGATTGAAACGGTTATCGCCTCGCTGAATTTCCGCGACAATGAATTTGATGAATTTATTGAAACCGTGACGTTCTACGTCATGAATCGCCTCCGCCATCACCGTGAAGAACAGCAGGTGGTGGATGATATTCCTCAGTGGCTGCGTAGTACCGTGGAGCTGATGCACGACAAAGGACAGTTCAGCGATAACGCCCTGGAGAATATGGTGGCGCTGTCGGGTAAATCGCAGGAATATTTGACGCGCGCCACGCAGCGTTATTACCGTAAAACGCCTGTGCAAATTATTAATGAAATCCGCATTAACTTTGCCAAAAAACAGCTGGAAATTACTAATTACTCTGTCACCGATATCGCTTACGAATCGGGTTACAGCAGTCCCAGTCTGTTTATTAAAACCTTTAAAAAATTGACTTCATTCACACCGAACAGTTACCGCAAAAATTTAACGGTAATTAATTAACTTTCGGCGGTTTATCCGCCAGGAACAGTGACGTAATGGCTTGCCCAAATAGCGGGAAGAGCACGCTATACCTTGCAGGCGATTAACCTGATACGCTAAGGGAGATATTATGCAACAGAAATTAAAAGTCGTAACCATTGGTGGCGGCAGCAGCTATACCCCGGAATTACTTGAAGGTTTCCTGAAACGGTATCATGAATTACCGGTCAGCGAATTATGGCTGGTGGATGTTGAAGAAGGTCAGGAGAAGCTGAATATTATTTTTGAACTGTGCAAACGCATGGTTGAAAAAGCGGGCGTGCCCTTAACCGTGCATAAAACGCTGGATCGTCGCCTGGCACTGAAAGATGCTGACTTCGTGACCACGCAGCTGCGCGTCGGCCAGCTGAAGGCGCGTGAGCTGGACGAGCGCATTCCGCTGAGCCACGGTTATCTGGGCCAGGAAACCAACGGGGCAGGTGGCCTGTTTAAAGGCCTGCGTACTATTCCGGTCATTTTTGACATCATTAAAGACGTGGAGGAGATCTGCCCGAACGCCTGGGTGATTAACTTTACCAACCCGGCCGGGATGGTCACCGAGGCAGTCTATCGCCATACCGGTTTCAAACGCTTTATCGGCGTCTGCAATATTCCGATTGGCATGAAGATGTTCATCCGCGATGTACTGGAACTGACCGAGCACGATGATCTGTCCATTGACCTGTTCGGCCTGAATCACATGGTCTTTATCAAAGATGTGATTGTGAACGGGCAATCGCGCTTTGCGGAACTGCTCGACGGCGTCGCCTCTGGTCGCCTGACTGCGGCCTCGGTGAAAAACATCTTCGATCTGCCGTTCAGCGAAGGGCTGATCCGCTCCCTGAATCTGCTGCCGTGCTCGTATCTGCTTTACTACTTCAAGCAGAAAGAGATGCTGGCCATTGAAATGGGCGAATACTACAAAGGTGGCGCACGCGCTCAGGTTGTGCAGAAAGTAGAGAAGCAGCTGTTTGATTTGTATAAAGATCCGAACCTGAACGTCAAACCGAAAGAGCTGGAGCAGCGCGGCGGGGCATACTATTCGGATGCGGCGTGTGAAGTGATTAACGCCATTTACAATGACAAGCAGGCCGAGCACTATGTGAACGTTCCCCATCACGGGCACATCGACAATATCCCGGCAGACTGGGCCGTTGAGATGACCTGCATCCTTGGACGCGAGGGTGCAAAACCGCATCCCCGCATTACCCACTTCGACGATAAGGTGATGGGGCTGATTCACACCATCAAAGGCTTTGAAGTGGCGGCGAGCAATGCTGCCCTGAGCGGCGAACTGAATGACGTGCTGCTGGCGCTGAATCTCAGCCCGCTGGTGCATTCTGACCGTGACGCTGAAAAACTCGCGAGTGAGATGATCCTGGCGCATGAAAAATGGCTGCCAAACTTTGCTGCAACGGTTGAGAAACTGAAACTCACACACCGTTAAGAGGAGGCGCGATGGAAAACCTGCTGATCGTCAATGCCGATGATTTTGGCCTGTCAAAAGGGCAGAACTACGGCATTATTGAAGCCTGTCGCCGGGGCGTCGTGACCTCTACAACAGCGCTCATCAACGGTGAGGCGGTGGAACATGCGGCGCAGTTAAGCCGTGAGCTGCCCGAGCTGGGCGTGGGCATGCATTTTGTGCTGACGCTTGGGTTGCCCCTTTCACCGATGCCGGGTCTGACGCGCGAGGGAAAACTGGGGAAATGGATTTGGGAAATGGCGGAGCAGGACGCTCTGCCGCTCGATGAGATTGCCCGCGAGCTGGAGTGCCAGTTTAACCGCTTTGTGGATGTGTTTGGCCGCGAACCTACCCATATTGACAGCCATCATCATGTGCATATGATCCCGGCGATTTTCCCGCTTGTGGCAGAGTTTGCGCAACGTAAAGGCGTGGCGATGCGCGTGGATCGTGAGGTGCGCGGGTTGCCGGACGTCGCGGTGACGTCAACGGAGGGGTTCAGCAGCGCATTTTATGGCGACGAGATCGACGAAGCGCTGTTCCTGAAGGTGCTGGATGACTCCGCCGCAAAAGGGGAGCGCTCGCTTGAGGTAATGGCGCACCCGGCGTTTGTCGATGAGATAGTACGTAAGAGCGCCTACTGCTGGCCGCGTCTGGCAGAACTGGATGTGCTGACATCGGCGTCGTTAAAGTATGCGATTGCCGAGCGTGGGTATCGTCTGGGGACGTTCAGGGATCTTTGAGGCAAAGCCCGGTGGCGAGGTAAAAGCAAAACGGTAACCTTTTGGTTACCGTTTTTATTGTTTTCTCCCTCTCCCAGGGGAGAGGGCCGGGGTGAGGGCTTCAGGTTTTTTACGCCGGTATCTGGTCAATCTTACTGCTGCGCGACCACACGCGGTGCGCGGCGAGCAGGTCAAACAACCGGGTCATAAACGCATCATCGACGTTATCACCTTCGACAATGCCTTCTTCCCCTTGATCCCGTACCTTCAGCAGAGTTTTAAACTTCCGCGCATCGCCTGCCAGAGCGATTGGCTTCAGGTGCTTATAGGCTTCCAGCAGATAATAGGCGGCATCACCGTTACCGAGCAGGCTCTCAACGTCGCCGCACGGCATAATCACCGCATCAACCGTCAGCGACGGTGCTCCGGCGAAGGTCGCGGCAATCGGCAGGACGGAGCCATCATCGGCCGTCACTTCACCCATGCGAGAGTAAAGCAGTTTGGCATGTACGCCCTGGGTTTTGAGCGCCCGCATGATCCCCAGTACGTCGCTGGCGCGCGGTTTATCGTTCAGCAGAATAGCCACTACGCGGCCTTTAATTGACCCGCCAGGTACCGCGTACAGGCTCAGGGACGGATCCTTCTTCAGCCCGTTCACGTCTTTTGGCGGTGCGGCATGGCATTGCTCATCGGTGAGCGTGATGCCGAGATTATTCGCCACGCCCTGAGCAAGCTGGATATCAATATGCGCCAGATGGTCGACCACGCGCTCGCGAATGTAGGTACGCACCACTTTGCTCAGCTCAAAGCTGAAACCGCCGATAATGTGCTGCTGTTCAATCGGGGTCTGGCTGTTCCAGAACAGGCGAGGCTGAGCGTAATATTCGCCGAATGACGGGCTGCGCTCGCGAATTTTTGTTCCATCCACGCGCTCCTGATACGACTCGAATCCGCCACGTTTTGGCCCCGGCGGGGTTTCACGCGGCCAGTTATCGTTAATGGAGTTTGGCTCGTAGTTCGCCGGGTTGGTATCGATATCCTGGCGATGCATCCCGTCACGCTGGAAATTATGGTACGGGCAGGTCGGACGGTTGATAGGAATTTCGTGGAAGTTCGGTCCGCCGAGACGGCTGATCTGCGTATCGGTATAAGAGAACAGACGGCCCTGGAGCAGCGGATCGTTGGTGAAATCCAGCCCCGGCACAATATGGCCCGGGTGGAACGCAGCCTGCTCATTCTCCGCGAAGAAGTTATCCGGGTTGCGATTAAGCACCATTTTGCCCACCAGCTGAACCGGCACCAGCTCTTCGGGAATAAGCTTGGTCGGGTCGAGCAGGTCGAAGTCGAATTTGAACTCGTCCTCTTCCGGGATCAGCTGTAACCCCAGCTCGTATTCCGGGAAATCACCGGCTTCAATGGATTCCCACAGTTCGCGACGGTGGAAGTCCGGATCGCGCCCGGTCAGCTTCTGTGCTTCATCCCACACCAGGGACGCTTTCCCCGCGACCGGTTTCCAGTGGAAACGCACAAACGTCGCTTTACCTTCAGCGTTAATCAGACGGAAGGTATGAATACCAAAGCCTTCCATGGTGCGATAGCTGCGTGGGATCCCCCGGTCAGACATCGCCCACATCACGTTGTGAAGGGTTTCCGGTTGCAGGGAGACGTAGTCCCAGAAGGTGTCATGCGCACTTTGTCCCTGCGGTATGGCCCAGTGTGGCTCTGGTTTTACCGCATGGACAAAGTCAGGGAATTTATGCGCATCCTGAATGAAGAAAACCGGGGTGTTATTCCCGACGAGGTCGAAAATGCCCTCTTCGGTATAGAATTTGGTGGCGAAGCCGCGGATATCACGCACCGTGTCGGCCGAACCCGCGCCGCCCTGTACGGTAGAGAAGCGCACAAATACCGGTGTAATTTTGTTCGGATCGGAAAGGAAATCCGCCTTCGTGATCTCCTTCAGGCTCTTGTACGGCTGGAAATAGCCGTGCGCCGCAGAGCCGCGAGCGTGAACGATACGTTCAGGAATACGCTCATGGTCGAAATGGGTGATTTTTTCCCGCAGGATGAAATCTTCCAGCAGCGTCGGGCCGCGCGTTCCGGCGCGCAAGGAGTTCTGATCATCGGCGATGCGCACGCCCTGATTGGTGGTCAGCGCATAGCCTTTACCCCCTTTGCGGTGCGGGTCGAGAGATTTTAACTTTTCGTTGTCCGCATCGGGTGACTTCATGCTTCCCGGTGCAGTAGGTTGCTCGCCCGGCGCGGAGAGGCCCGGCGACGGTTTATGAGAGCCATCCGCAGGGGCGAGTGAGTCCATTCCCGGTTGAGATTCTTCGGTGCCATGAATAGGGGATTGATGGGGTTTATCATTGTTCGACATTGCACGATTCTCCTTTGTTCGTTCCTGAAAACCCTATTAAGGATAGAACAATGTGATGAATTAGCAGGCGAACTAAGCGTTTTCAGAGGAAGTGATTAGCGAAAGGAGCCATCTGCCACATGTCAGGCGCGACGGGTGGGGGGAGAATCGGCTATGATAGAAATTTCCTGCTTTAATAATTTGCATTAGTGAACCCGTCGCTTATGAAACCTCTTCGTCAACAAAACCGCCAGGTTATTAGCTATGTGCCCCGCGTTGAACCCGCGCCGCCTGACCATGCCCTGAAAGTGGATGGTTTTCGCGATGTCTGGATGTTACGGGGTAAATACGTTGCCTTCGTGCTGATTGGCGAGCACTTCCGTCGCTCCCCTGCGTTTACGGTGCCAGAATCGGCGCAGCGATGGGCTATGCAGACCCGCCAGGATGAAGAGGTTGAAGAATAACAGCCATAAAAAAACCGCCCTCAGGCGGTTTTTTTATTTCGGCCGTGATTAACGATGGGCCAGTTCCGCATCTTCTTCACTGTCGAGAATTGTTTTGTCGGTCTGCTTCAGCCACTGGCTGGTCAGGGTACCGGCGGTCATTGAGCCACTCACGTTCAGGGCGGTACGACCCATGTCGATCAGCGGTTCAACAGAGATCAGCAGGGCAACCAGCGTCACCGGCAGTCCAAGCGCAGGCAGAACGATCAGCGCAGCGAAGGTCGCGCCGCCGCCCACGCCCGCAACACCGGCGGAGCTAATGGTCACGATACCGACCAGCGTCGCAATCCAGACCGGATCCAGCGGATTAATCCCCACTGTTGGGGCAACCATTACGGCCAGCATCGCCGGGTAGAGACCCGCACAGCCGTTCTGCCCGATGGTGGCGCCAAAGGAGGCCGAGAAGCTGGCGATAGACTCCGGTACGCCCAGACGACGGGTCTGTGCTTCGACGTTCAGCGGGATAGATGCCGCGCTGGAACGGCTGGTAAAAGCGAAGGTCAGCACCGGCCAGACTTTACGGAAGTATTTCAGCGGGCCAACGCCGTTCACCGCCAGCAGAATGCCGTGCACAACAAACATGATGCCCAGACCGAGGTACGAGGCAATCACAAAGCTGCCAAGCTTAATGATGTCTTGCAGGTTAGAACCTGCAACGACTTTGGTCATCAGCGCCAGGACACCGTACGGCGTCAGCTGCATGACCAGACGCACCAGCTTCATCACCCAGCTTTGCAGGGTATCGATGGCCGTCAGAACGCGCTCGCCTTTCGGCGCATCGTCCTTCAGCAGCTTCAGCGCAGCCACGCCCAGGAATGCCGCGAAGATCACCACGCTGATAATGGAGGTTGGGCTTGCGCCGGTCAGGTCAGCAAACGGGTTCTTCGGAATGAAGGAGAGCACCATCTGCGGAACGGTCAGATCGGCCACTTTACCCACGTAGTTGGTCTCAATCGCCGTCAGACGCGCGGTTTCAGCGCTACCCTGCACCAGACCTTCAGCAGTCAGGCCAAACAGATTGGTTACCAGCACACCCACCAGCGCTGCAATCAGCGTGGTGAAGAGCAGGGTACCAATGGTCAGGAAGCTGATTTTACCCAGTTGAGAGGCATTGTGCAGGCGGGCTACGGCGCTCAGAATAGAGGCGAATACCAGCGGCATAACGATCATTTGCAGCAGCTGTACATAGCCGTTACCGACAATGTTGAACCACTGAATGGAGTCTTTCAGTACCGGGCTGTCGGAGCCGTAAATAGCGTGTAAGGCCAGGCCAAACACCACGCCCATGACCAGACCGACCAGTACCTTTTTCGCCAGGCTCCACTGTTTGTGGCGAGCCTGGGCGAGAAGCAATAGCAATACGACGAACACAACAATGTTCGCGATGAGTGGAAAATTCATCCCCGTTCTCCTGATTTATTATACGGTCGGTTTTTACCGAACCTGTTGGCGCAAGGTTATCAGAAGTGTGATGTCACGCTTATATCCATATGGAATGGTTTATGACAAAAGTGATTATATTGTCGGTTTAATGTTCAATCTGGTGATTAATAAAACGATTGAACTGAAATTGCAGCGAGTTGATCATCTGCGATGACCAGCGCACTGCACCATTTTCGGGCAATGTCTGCGGCATCCAGACGGCATACGCAAACAGCGCCATGCACAGAACGCGCTCCAGCTGGTTGCCTTTTTGCGGCACGAGGATTGGCAGGCGGAAACGCCAGCGGCAGGGCCAGAGCAGCGGTACGCCCGCTGGCGTCAGCATATCGGCGAGGATATGGCTTAAGTAGCCAAGCACCATGCCCTGAATGGCATCCGCCGGGACGATCCAGCTCTCCGGAACCTTTAAATAGAAGAGTGTAAGCAGGCCAAATACGGCCAGCAGGCTGTGGGTAAACCCGCGATGACCAAAGGCTCTGGCGATGGGCTTTGAAATCCACTTTAGCCGCTGGCCAAGGAATGACTTTGGATGATCTATGTCCGGCAGCAGGCAGGTAAGTACGGCGGAAGGGACAATATGCCACCAGTCCCCCTGTGCCAGCACAGGGGTCAGTTCAGCGTTTTTGGCAAACACTGCACAGGCAAGTGAAAAAAGCAGGTGGCCTTCCGCCGTCATGATAAAACCCGGTAAACTGTCGATTCATACAGTATAGGGTTTTTATACAGTGTGTGAAAGAGGTGACGGTGTAACTCTTTGTCACAAACGCGCGGTTAGCGCGCCAGCCAGCCACCGTCTACGGCGAGAGTATGACCGTTAACGTAATCAGATGCTCTTGAAGCCAGAAACACCACCGGACCCTGTAAATCCTCCGGGAGACCCCAGCGGCCCGCCGGAATCCGGTCGAGGATCGCCTGGCTGCGCTGCTCATCATCGCGAAGCTGCCTGGTGTTATTGGTCGCCATATAACCTGGCGCGATAGCGTTCACGTTAATACCTAGCGGCGCCCATTCGTTCGCCAGCAGGCGGGTGAGGCCCAGCACGCCGCTTTTGGACGCCGTATAGGAGGGCACCCGGATGCCGCCCTGGAAGGAGAGCATGGAAGCAATGTTAATGATCTTGCCGCCCTGACCCTGCGCGATAAACTGTTTCGCCACTGCCTGAGAGAGGAAAAAGACTGATTTCAGATTGAGATCGATGACCTCGTCCCAGTCCTTCTCACTAAATTCCAGCGCATCGGCACGGCGGATGGTGCCGGCATTGTTAACCAGAATATCGATGCGGCCCATCTCAGCGACTGCGGTATCCACCACGCTCTGAATACTCTCCTGCTTGCCAAGATCGGCGCGAATCGCGATAAAGCGTCGTCCCAGCGCCGTAACGCGCGCTGCCGTTTCGTCAGGAACCTTGCGGTTAACCCCCACGATATCGCATCCTGCTTCGGCGAGGGCAATGGCCATGCCTTGCCCCAGACCGGTATCGCACCCGGTCACCATCGCCACTTTTCCTGCCAGAGTAAAAGCATCCAGTATCATACGCGCCTCAGAAGTCAGGTTATTGTCATTCTGCACGTAAGAATAGGAGTCTGGAATGAGAAAAGCAAATAAAGTAAAACGTTGTTTTGATTTTTCGGGGCAGGCAGCCGAAGCTGCCTGAAAGAGCGTTACTCCCCACGCAGATGGCGGGCAGTCAATTCTTCAAGAGACGTCAGCCTGACATCCGCCAGGGCAAAACGGGGATCGTGTCGGCCTTCTTCAGCCGGCACAACGATGGAGCGCATACGTGCGGCTTTGGACGCCACCATGCCGTTAACCGAATCTTCCAGCGCCACACAGGTAAGCGGATCCAGCCCCAGTTTCGCGGCGCAGTCCATATACACCTGCGGATGTGGCTTGCTGTACGGAAGCTTTTCGGCCGAGGCCAGCGCGTCGAAGCTGTCGCGCAGCCCGAACATCGTCAGCACTTTTTCCAGCATATGCAGCGGTGAGGCGGAGGCCAGCCCCACTTTCAGCCCTTGCGCCTTGCACAGGGCGATAGCGTCGCGTACGCCCGGTAACAGAGGCTTATACTCTTCTACGAGGGAGATGGCGCGGTTGATAATGCGCGCCGTAACTTCGTCGCGATCCGGGCCAACCCATGGCTGGTGGGCATACCAAAGGTCAACCACCATATCGATGCGCAGCCCCAGGGTATCGGGAAGCTCGTTACGACGACTGATATCGACGCCGAGGCTGGCCATCACGTCCAGTTCAGCCCGATCCCACAGGGGTTCGGAATCAATCAGCAATCCATCCATGTCAAAAATAGCGGCAAGTATCTGGCGCGGTGTCGACATTACAACATCTCCTTATCTTGGGGTAAGACGAACGGTGCTAAGCACAAGCAATTTAGCATATTGCATGCAAAGAGCGGGCGAAATTGACCGACAGCAGGTAGACTTAGGCACAAATAACGCGTCTTTATGAAGAGGAACTAATGACGTATCAACAAGCTGGACGCATCGCGGTCTTAAAACGTGTTGCTGGTTGGGTTATTTTTATTCCCGCCCTGATTTCAACGCTGATCTCCGTACTCAAATTTATGTACGATCACAGCGAAAAACAGCCGGGCATCAATGCCGTTATGCTTGATTTTGCCCACGTCATGATTGAGATGATGCGGTTTAACACCCCGTTCCTGAACGTCTTCTGGTTCAACTCGCCCACGCCGGATTTTCACCACCAGCTGAATGTCGGTTTCTGGATAATCTATGCGTTGATATTTATCGCGATGGCGTTGCAGGCCTCCGGCGCGCGCATGAGTCGCCAGACCCGCTTTTTACGCGAAGGGGTGGAAGATCAGCTGATACTTGAGAAGGCGAAAGGCCCTGACGGGATGAGCCGCGAGCAGATCGAATCGCGCATTGTCGTTCCGCGTCATACCATTTTTGTGCAGTTTTTCCCGCTCTACATTCTGCCGGTCATCATCATTGTGGCCGGGTATTTCTTCTTTACGCTGCTTGGCTTCCTGTAAATCCTAAGGGAAGGGGCGTGATGCCGCCCCTTCCCGCTATGCCGCCAGAATACGGTCCAGCGCCCGCTGGGCATTTACCAGATGACTCCCGCCAAACAAAATAGCCCGGTTTAGCAAGGTGTACAGCTGATAAACCGGCTGACGATCAAGGAAACCCGCAGGTAACGGCGAGACAGACTGATAGCCATCATAAATTTGCGGCGGCTGTTCAGGGTGCAACGGCAGCATCGCGAGGTCACACTCTCTGTCGCCCCAGTAGCAGGCCGGGTCATATATATAGGGACCATCAGGCCCAAGCGCGCAGTTGTTTGACCATAAATCACCGTGCAGAAGGGAAGCCTGAGGCTGATGCGAAGCCAGACGCTGCTGAATATGTTCAACAATCGCGTCGATGTTGCCGAACGCTAATCCCTTTTCAGCGGCCAGCTCCAGCTGCCAGCCGATGCGCTGTTCGGCGAAAAAAGTCGACCAGCGGCGCTGCCATGCGTTTGGCTGTGGGGTGGTGGAGAGGTCGTTATCGAAATCGAGCCCAAACTGAGGTTGATCGCTCCACTGGTGCAAACGGGCGATCTGTTGCCCGAGAATAAAGGCGTTGTGCGCATCCAGAGGACGCGCGGGAAGATAGTTCATCACCAGAAAGCTATAGTCACGATCGCTGCCGACGGCTAAAACCTGCGGAACGGTGACTGTTTTACTGCGCGATAACAGCTCAAGCTGATCGGCTTCGGCAGTAAAAATGGGGAGCAATTCGCGCTCATCACATTTAACGAAAAGATCGCGCCCGGCGTAACGTAAATGCCATGCGGCATGGATCTCTCCGCCTGGCAGTTCGTTACGCAGTTCAATTTCACCTTCACCCAGCTGCTCACTTAAAAGATGACTGATAGCCTGCCACATGATGTCTCTCCCATGTTGTCTGCCAGATCATAAAGTTAGCGCAAAACGGCTATAAAAAAACAGGAACTAACGCACAACTGAGCGGTTTAATTTTATACAGGGCACTTATTGTGCTTTTTTATGCCAGTTTTCCCAGCTATCCACATCAATTTCCGTGGCTTTGTCAGTCACGCTTTCCACCAGGCTACTGGCCAGCGCCTTCACCTCTTCCTGGCTCAGCGGGCTTATCAGGCCAAATGCCAGTGAGCCGAGATCGTGAATATTGCCCTCATCGTCCGTCAGCGTGAGCAGAAAATTCGCCCGCGTGAACGCGTTGTTGAGTTCATTCAGTTCGGTCAGCGATGCTTCATGAATATTGACAGTTACGACGTAGCGGGTGATATCACCACTGCTCATAATTCACCTCGTTGTTATCCTGAAAGTTTTCTTAGCATAGTCGATAAGCTCTGTTTAGCGACTTCCCCTTCCATGGGAAGGGGAAGCAGGTTCAGCTTCTCGCCAGGTAATCGACAATTTTCTGGGTATCCGCAAGCGAACATAGACGCGTTCCCTGATTGATGGTGGCTGCACTCCCTGCCGCGACGCCATAGCGTGCCATCTCCAGAAGCGAAGCGCCCTGCGCCAGCTTCAGCACCATCGCGCCAACCATACTGTCACCGGCACCCACGGTGCTCTGGCTTTTCATCGGCGGTGGCACAACCTGCACAAAGCCCGTCTTGTCGACGGCCAGCGCACCCTGAGGACCGAGAGAAACCACAACGCGATGCGCTTTGCCCGTACGTACCAGCTCTTCTGCGGCAGTACGCACGTCGTCAGGCTGGCTGAGTTCTCGATTAACCAGGGCGCTGAGCTCTTTCTGGTTAGGTTTAACGAGTTCAAGTTGTCCGGGTTCTAACGCCGCCTTCAGGGCTTCGCCCGAGCTATCGACAATGCAGCGGATGCCGCGCTGGAGCGCCGCCTGAACCAGCGCCGTCAGTTTCTCGGTTTCGACGCCCGGCGGCAGACTACCGCTGATCACCAGTAATGAGCCGCTTTCAATGGTCAGCACTTTCTCTTCCAGTTGACGAAACTCATCATCGGTCAATATCGCCCCCGGCATCACAAAGCGATATTGCTCGCCGCTGGATTCAACATGGACATGCAGGTTCTGCCGGGTCCAGTCTTTAGCGTCGACGGTGTCTACGGCCACCTGTTCATCTGCCAGCAACGCCACCAGATGTTCTCCCGTGGCGCCGCCAGCGGGGAAGATGGCGGTGGCTTTTCCGCCGAGATGGGTAATAGCGCGCGCCACGTTGATGCCGCCGCCGCCCGGCTCAAACACCGGCGCGCTACAGCGCAGCTTACCTTCCGGGTAGATTTGCGGCGTTATGGTCGCGGAGTCGAGGGAAGGGGAGAGTGTCAGCGTATAAATCGAAGCCATCATGACCTCCTTTTATCATGGGTTCTTTTAAGCCTGGCACCGTTTGGCAGGAAGGCAACGTAAATAACAGTATGATTTTAAATATGAATGCTGACAAATAACCCGCGCCGGGCATATAAAATAAAACGCGTTTTGGGATCGTTCTTATTCAAAAAATGAAAGAAGAAAATATTGCTATGTTATTTGCGGCTTTTTATAATTTGTTACCTTTCTATGGTCGCCTTGTCATTGATCCGCAAGAAAGTTTCCGAGACCGTGACGGTCTCTTTTTATGTTGTACGGACTCCTTAAATAAAATGAAGCTTTTGAAGACAGTACCCGCAGCACTGATGCTGGCGGGTGGCGTATTTGCGTCACTGAATGCAACCGCCGATGATACCGTTTTTACTGTCATGGACGATCCCTCCACTGCCAAAAAACCCTTTGAAGGTAACGTGAATGCCGGGTATCTGGCGCAATCCGGTAACACGAAAAGCTCCTCCCTGACAGCAGACAGCACCCTGACCTGGTACGGCAACACCACGGCCTGGTCGCTGTGGGGAAATGCCAGCAACACCTCTGCTAACGATCAACGCTCATCGGAGAAATACGCGGTAGGCGGACGTAGCCGATACAACATGACCGATTATGACTACCTGTTTGGGCAGGCGAGCTGGCTGACTGACCGCTACAACGGCTATCGCCAGCGTGATGTCGTGACTGCGGGTTATGGTCGTCAGTTCCTCAATGGGCCGGTGCACAGCCTGCGTTTTGAATTCGGTCCGGGTGTCCGTTACGACGAGTACACCAACGGCGAAGATGAAACGCAGCCGCTGGGTTATGCATCGGGCACCTATGCATGGCAGATGACCGACAACGCAAAATTCACCCAGGGTGTGTCGGTGTTTGGTGCTGAAGATACAACGCTGAACTCAGAAAGTGCGTTGAACGTGGCGATCAATGAACACTTTGGACTCAAGGTGGCGTACAACGTAACCTGGAACTCATCCCCACCCGATTCTGCACCGGAACATACCGATCGCCGAACCACGATTTCATTAGGTTATAAAATGTAATATCCTCGGGCCGAGAATAATCCCGGCCCGTTTTTTATTTTCTGAAACTGTGCTTATTTATATTAAACGGCGTTTTAAAATAATGTGTCTGGTTTCATCTTCATAATTTCTCCATAATTAGCTGGCCAGGGCTTATTCAGTTTATTTGACACGAATTGATAAATAATTTGACTAGGCAAGAATGTGATCCAGATCTACACTTACGGCACAGGCGAAAAACTTGCCTCAGGCATATCGTATTAAATAAGTATGAGAATAAAATTATGAAAAAAATCAAAACCGCTACAGCAGCGATGGTGCTTTCCGCACTTTCATTTGGCGTATTTGCTGCTGATAATACGCAACCTGCCAATGACGTTAACAGCCCAATCGGGATCGCTAAAGCCTCTGATGTAGAAGCAGGCTCCAACATTGCCCCTGGCACTCAGTCTACCGGCCAGTCAATGAATGATGCATTTGATGTACATAAGCTGGTGGCGGGTGAGTGGTCCTGATATTTCAACTGCCACGTGTGACGGAATATACGCTGCCACAGCCTGTCGAAAACCGGATTATGACGTACCGGTTTTGGACCATAAATTATCGTTAAGATAGTTAAGATTTATTCAGTAAATTCACGGCAGGTTTTCGCTGACAAAATATTAGCCCCAGATCATAGCGGCCCAGCGCAGCAGCAACATCGCGCCGCAAATAGCAATTAACACCACGACCATTTTCCAGTGCTTCACGGCAAATCTTTTTGTTGGCATAACCTAATCCTTGTCAGTTGATACCCTTAGTCTACCAAAGTCTGCGCCAGAAAGCGCTCAACAAGGGAGAACAGGTTATGCCGGAACACCGGTTCGGCTTAAAACCAATGGAATCTGTCAGCCAGAATCAATACCAGGCCAGCAGCGGAAAGTAGATTTAATATCACAACGGTTCTACTCGATACGTTCATGTGATACCCCTTCGATGTTTAAGGACCAGATCAAGAATAGCTCAGCACTTTCGGATTGCGAGCACCCGTCAACAAAAGTTCATTAATGCAGACAACAGGATGTGCGGTTCAAAACGGTCGCAGGAAGGTGCATTCGCCCTGTCAATAGTGTTACCATTACGTCGCCTGTCGTAAACCCGCATTATTCTGAAATCGGCCGGTGAATGATGACGAACCAATTTGACGATTGTTGGTCAGATGGTTTCGTAATCTACTGTTTAATCACGATTATTTTCTTTGTATATGCTCTTATGTGTGGGGCATCACTGCAAATAAGGATATAAAATGCCTGTAATTACTCTTCCTGATGGTAGCCAACGCCATTTCGACCACGCTGTTAGCCCAATGGATGTTGCCCTGGATATCGGTCCTGGACTTGCAAAAGCAACCATTGCAGGCCGCGTAAACGGCGAGCTGGTAGACGCGTCCGATCTGATTGAAAGCGATGCAACGCTTGCGATCATCACCGCTAAAGACGAAGAAGGTCTGGAGATCATTCGTCACTCCTGCGCGCACCTGTTAGGCCATGCTATCAAGCAGCTGTGGCCAAACACCAAAATGGCGATCGGCCCGGTTATCGACAACGGTTTCTACTACGACGTTGACCTTGACCACACCCTGACCCAGGAAGATATCGACGCGCTCGAAAAACGTATGCACGAGCTCGCCGAAACTAACTATGACGTCATTAAGAAGAAAGTCAGCTGGCACGAAGCGCGTGAAACCTTCGTGAAGCGCGGCGAGAGCTACAAAGTCTCGATTCTTGATGAAAACATCGCTCATGATGACAAGCCAGGCTTGTACCATCACCAGGAATACGTCGACATGTGCCGTGGTCCGCACGTGCCGAATATGCGCTTCTGTCATCACTTCAAACTGATGAAAATCGCAGGCGCTTACTGGCGTGGCGATAGCAACAACAAGATGTTGCAGCGTATCTATGGTACCGCGTGGGCCGATAAGAAAGCCCTGAACGCATACCTGCAACGCCTGGAAGAGGCGGCTAAGCGTGACCACCGTAAAATCGGTAAGCAGCTTGACCTGTATCATATGCAGGAAGAAGCTCCGGGGATGGTGTTCTGGCATAACGACGGCTGGACTATCTTCCGTGAACTGGAAACGTTCGTGCGCTCCAAGCTGAAAGAGTACCAGTATCAGGAAGTGAAGGGCCCGTTCATGATGGACCGTGTGCTGTGGGAAAAAACCGGCCACTGGGACAACTACAAAGATGCGATGTTCACCACTTCGTCTGAGAACCGTGAATACTGCATCAAGCCAATGAACTGCCCGGGCCACGTTCAGATCTTCAACCAGGGTCTGAAATCCTACCGCGATCTGCCGCTGCGTATGGCGGAGTTCGGTAGCTGCCACCGTAACGAGCCATCAGGTGCGCTGCACGGTCTGATGCGTGTTCGTGGCTTTACTCAGGATGATGCGCATATCTTCTGTACTGAAGATCAGGTCCGTGAAGAAGTTAACGCCTGTATTCGTATGGTCTACGATATGTACAGCACCTTTGGCTTCGAGAAGATCGTGGTCAAACTCTCAACGCGTCCGGAAAAACGTATCGGCAGCGATGAGACATGGGATCGCGCAGAGGCGGATCTCGCCGTAGCGCTGGAAGAGAACGGTATTCCGTTCGAATACCAGCTGGGCGAGGGCGCATTCTACGGTCCGAAAATTGAATTTACCCTGTATGACTGCCTCGATCGCGCATGGCAGTGCGGAACGGTACAGCTGGACTTCTCCCTGCCGCAGCGTTTAAGCGCCTCTTATGTTGGCGAAGATAACGAGCGTCAGGTGCCGGTTATGATTCACCGTGCGATTCTCGGTTCACTGGAGCGCTTCATCGGCATCCTGACCGAAGAGTTCGCAGGCTTCTTCCCAACCTGGCTTGCGCCAGTGCAGGTCGTGGTGATGAACATTACCGATTCTCAGGCGGATTACGTTAAAGAATTGACGCAGAAACTACAAAATGCGGGCATTCGCGTAAAAGCAGACTTGAGAAATGAGAAGATTGGCTTTAAAATCCGCGAGCACACTTTACGTCGTGTCCCGTATATGTTGG
>Ga0308166_1000556_pt1 | contig 49178 bp, 41 predicted proteins | sample PhyCR2_2_FD_202137 | JGI IMG/M metagenome (GOLD analysis project Ga0308166, IMG submission 202137) | Phyllosphere microbial communities from UC Gill Tract Community Farm, Albany, California, United States - DLSLCC.R2 | ecosystem: Host-associated > Plants > Phyllosphere > Unclassified | place...
AGTCGTCTTTCACGGTCCATGTGTTGGTGTAGGTTCCTGCATTGCCGCATCCTTCGGAAGCAGTAAACTGTCCGCTGGTTTTGGTGATGTTAGTTACATCCGCATCGCACAAATCAGAAGCAGCAGGGAACATCGCCTGGGCAGCCGCAAGTCCGGCTGAGTCACTGCATTCTAAAGTTACATTTAGAGAACCCGCCTGGGTAATCCATACCGGCGCTGCTGTATCCTGAATGGTGATTATCTGTGTGAAAGTATCAGAAGTATTTCCGCAGTCGTCTTTTACGGTCCATGTGTTGGTGTAGGTTCCTGCATTTGCGCATCCTTCAGAAGCTGTAAACTGGCCGCTTGTTTTGGTAATGTTCGTTACATCGGCATCGCATAAATCAGAAGCTGAAGGGAACATTGCCTGAGCAGCTGCAAGGCCAGAAGCATCACTGCATTCTAAAGTGACATTTAGAGAACCTGCCTGGGTAATCCATACCGGCGCTGCTGTGTCCTGGATGGTGATTACCTGTGTAAAAGTGTCGGAAGTATTCCCGCAGTCGTCTTTCACGGTCCATGTGTTGGTGTAGGTTCCCGCATTGCCGCATCCTTCGGAAGCAGTAAACTGTCCGCTGGTTTTGGTGATGTTAGTTACATCCGCATCGCACAAATCAGAAGCAGCAGGGAATTGAGCCTGAGCAGCCGCAAGTCCGGCTGAGTCACTGCATTCTAAAGTTACATTTAGAGAACCCGCCTGGGTAATCCATACCGGCGCTGCTGTATCCTGAATAGTGATTATCTGTGTGAAAGTGTCAGAAGTATTTCCGCAGTCATCTTTAACCGTCCATGTATTGGTGTAAGTTCCCGCATTGCCGCATCCTTCGGAAGCTGTAAACTGTCCGCTGGTTTTGGTAATATTGGTTACATAGGCATCGCATAAATCAGAAGCAGCGGGGAACATAGCCTGAGCAGCCGCAAGTCCGGCTGTATCACTGCATTCTAAAGTGACGTTAAGAGAACCTGTCTGGGTAATCCATACCGGCGCTGCTGTGTCCTGGATGGTGATTACCTGTGTAAAAGTGTCGGAAGTATTCCCGCAGTCGTCTTTCACGGTCCATGTGTTGGTGTAGGTTCCTGCATTGCCGCATCCTTCGGAAGCTGTAAACTGTCCGCTGGTTTTGGTGATGTTAGTTACATCCGCATCGCACAAATCAGAAGCAGCAGGGAATTGAGCCTGAGCAGCCGCAAGTCCGGCTGAGTCACTGCATTCTAAAGTTACATTTAGAGAACCCGCCTGGGTTACCCATACCGGCGCAGCTGTGTCCTGAATGGTGATTATCTGGGTGAAAGTATCAGAAGTATTTCCGCAGTCGTCTTTTGCAGTCCAGGTATTGGTATAGGTTCCTGCATTTACACAAGATTGAGATGCTGTAAAAGCTCCGCTTGATTTTGTGTAAATGATGTTTGCACTACAAACATCTGTTGCTATTGGAGCTTGTGCCTGTGCAGCAATTAATCCTGCTGCGTCACTGCATTCTAAAGTTACATTTAGAGAACCTGCTTGAGTTGTCCATGTTGGTGCAGTAACGTCTACTACATTTATGGTTTGACTTACTGGAAGTGAAGTATTGTCGCAAGCGTCTTTTGCAGTCCATGTTCTGGTTATTGAATAAGTACCAGCACAGGAACCTGGGGTATTCTGATCACTATACGTCAATGATGTTACTGTGCCGCTATTATCGGTAGCGGTTGCCTGAGCAAATACTGGAATGTCAGGACAATTGATTGTGCTGGGCGCTGGAAGTGGATCAATAACTGGTTTAACAGAATCGCCACCAGATATGTTTACAGTCAATTGCTTCGAACAATTATTACTATCTTTAACTGTAACGGTATAAGTTCCAGGAGCGACATTGGTTAAATCTTTTGTAACCGCTCCATTACTCCATGAATACGTGTAGCTAGGAGTTCCACCGCTTACGTTTAAGGTAATATTCGTAGTTCCTCCACTGCAATTTACCGCAGTATGCGTTTCGCTTAACATCAATTCTGCTGGCTCCACTATAGGAAGAATATAAGTATTTGATAAATTTTGAGCATCAGTGACCGTTAATTTAGCAGTATTGTTCGACGTAGTATACGTAAAAGTTGGATTGGGCGAAGTGGAATCTGGTGCCCCGCCGTCATTTCTAAAATCCCAAGCATACGTGTAAGGCGTTTTTCCTCCATTAGTTGTCGATGTGAAAGTAACGGTGGTATTGGTGCCAACTTTACATGCTTTGTAAGTAAACTGAACAGCCAGAGGTTTTGAAATAGTAAAAGTATTGGTAAAATCACACTGTGAGTTGCTATAAGATGAACAGGTATAATTAGGTCCGGGGTCATTATTACTGCTTGTTTTCCAAGCAATAATAGTATTGCTAAGACTTAATTCATCACCACAAGTCCAATTAAATGGACCATATATTAACTTTTTGTTGCTTCCTGGTGCAATATCTCCTAACAATACATTTAAAAAGGTACTTACTCCGTTTATGATTAAATCAGAATTTAACCTTGTAAAATGAATAGTCGAATTTGAATTGGAAGAATAATTAAGATAAATATACACTTGTTGTACTTGTCCAATCGTACAGGTAGTATTCGTTATTGGAGTTCCGTTTACATTAGACAAACTAAGGTAAACGTCTGTCAAAGTGTAATTGTTTGAGGTACAGCTATAACCACAGGTTCTTAAATCTACTTGTGAAAAAGATAATTGAATATTAAATAGAAGTAACGATATGAAAACGCGCTTAATAGTAATATTCATCAAAAAAGTAATGTTTTTCATAATCTCTAATTTTTAAACTTTAATAATTTATTTGAGATTCTTAGCAATAATCAGTTTAACTGACTATTAAATAGCTGGTTGAAAAATAGTAGAAGAGAGGGCGGGCAGAACTAATTTTAAAAAGAACAGTTGGTGTTGGGTTCCACTTTATTCTTTTGTTTTTTGGAGTTGGTTTTAAAGTTAACGTCGAATAAATTCTGTGAGAGATGTAAAAAATGGTACTGTTTCACTTTCTGATGGATAAACAATGCATTATCACATCTTACGTTCTTAGCAGAAAAATAACTTACAATTTTTGATACTATTATTTCTTCAGAAATGGTAGGTTTTAAATTCGTATAATTTATTTCTCTGTTTATGATATCTTTAATATTTTAACATAATTAAAGGTATATACTTAATTTTTTGATTTAATTTTTTTATCTGTAACTAACCTAAAAAGTCGTTAAATGACATTTTTTGATGTAAATATTACCTCAAAAAAATTTTTTTTAACTCTTTTGAATCTATTTTGACTTTTGATGTAAACTTTTTTTCGAGAAATTTTCACAGAGGATTTTTGTGTTTAAATAATTGATTATCAGTAATTTAATTGTTTTTATGTGTATTTTTGCACAAATCGATTAAGTGTTGGGTTTACTAGACGAAATACCTTATCTTAAAAAAAAGGAAGAATTTCGTTTCAAAATGTTAATGTTTTACGAATTATTTATTCTTGTTAAAATTTCTATTAATTGTTAACAGAAATAAAAAATCAATCGGTATTAAAATAACTTTTGTAAATTAGAACTTAATAAAAATCGTAGCCTCGATGTTGAGGTTTCAAACCTTTAGCCTATGAAAAATTTAATTTTAATACGTCATGCAAAATCAAGTTGGGAAGCTCCTTTGAAAGATTTCGACAGGCCGCTTATGAAGAGAGGAATTAAAGATGCCCATGAAGTTTCAGTAAATATTTCAGACTACCTTCCAAAAACCTATATAATTTGGAGCAGTACAGCAGCACGTGCGACAGAAACGGCGCTGATTTTTGCCCAAAATATTTCATACCCTATTGAAAGCATCGTTTTTAAAGATGAATTGTATACTTTCGATGTTAAACAATTGGAAAAGGTTATTAAATCATGTGATAATAGTTTAGAAAGCGTTATTCTTTTTGGACATAACGAGGCTATTACAAATTTTGTTAATAAATTTGGAGATGTTTTTATTGATAATGTCCCAACCTCTGGATTTGTATCGCTGCAATTTGATTCGGAAAGCTGGGATGGCATTGATAAAGGCAAAACACATAAAACAATTTTCCCCAAAGATTTAAAATAATTAAAGTGTACGAACAGAAATATATCGATAGAGAAAAAAGCTGGTTAGCGTTTAATGCAAGAGTACTTCAGGAAGCGGCAGACAATACCGTTCCTCTTTTAGACAGACTGCGTTTTGTTGGAATTTTTTCAAACAATTTAGACGAGTTTTTTAGAGTTCGGTACGCTGCAATTAGAAGATTAAGTCTTTCAGGAATTTCTGGAGAAAAATATTTAGGAGGTATTTCTGCTCATCAGTTAATTAAAGATATTACCGAAATCGTAATTCAACAGCAATCTGAAAGTTTGCGTATTTTAGGAAATATTGAATCAGAGCTTGAATCCGAAAATATTTTCATCATCAACGAAACACAAATTACGCCAAAACAAGAATGTTTCCTAAAGGATTTCTACATGCAGAAGCTGAGTCCTGAACTGGTAACAATCATTTTGAATGATCTTGCTGTATTTCCGGTCTTAAAAGATACTTTAGGATATCTGGCTGTTCGTTTAGAATTGGCAAATGACGAAATTCGTTATGCTTTAATTGAAATTCCTAAAAATATTAATCGTTTTGTCGTTCTTCCTTCAGAAGATGAAAAACAATATGTCATTCTTATTGATGATGTAATTCGTTACAAATTGAAAAGCATCTTTAATATATTTGATTTTAAAAGTGTTTCGGCACACATGATCAAAATTACTCGTGATGCCCAATTGGATATCGATAGTGATTTGAGTAAAAGTATGCTTGAAAAAATTGCGACATCTGTAAAAGACCGTCGAATTGGAGAACCAGTTCGTTTTATCTATGACAGCCAAATTGAAGAAGATACGCTGCATTTCTTTTTAGATAAAATGAAAATTGTTGAAACCGACAGTATTATTCCCGGAGGTAGATATCACAACCGCCGTGATTATATGAGTTTCCCAAATCTTGGACGTTACGATTTGCTGTACAAACCAAATGAGCCTATGCCTGTTCCAGGCTTAAGTCTTGATGGAAGTATTTTAGAAAAAATCTCTAAAAAAGATTATTTGGTTCACGCTCCATATCAGTCATTTTCATATTTAACCAAGTTTTTGCGTGAAGCCGCTTTAGATCCAAAAGTAACCAGTATAAAAATTACCTTATACCGTTTGGCAAAAAACTCGCAGATTATCAGTTCGTTAATAAATGCGGCTAAAAATGGTAAAAAAGTTGTGGTTCAGATTGAACTTCAAGCACGTTTCGACGAAGCTTCAAATATTTCATATGCAGAACAAATGCAGACAGAAGGTATTGAGCTAATATTTGGAATTAAAGGTCTTAAGGTGCACAGCAAAATATGTGTGATCGAAAGATTAGAAGATGGAAAAAACCGTCGTTACGGATTTATTTCAACCGGAAACTTTAACGAGTCTACAGCTAAAATTTATACCGATGTTACACTTTTAACCTGCCATCAAGGAATTTTAAAAGATACTTCAAAAATATTTGAATTTTTCGATATCAATTACCGAGTTCACAGATACAAACATTTGATTGTGTCACCTCATTATACAAGAACGAAATTCATCAAATTAATAGATCGTGAAATTCTTCACGCTTTGGCAGGAAGAAAAACACATATCAAATTAAAAATGAATAGTTTGTCTGATTTTAAAATGATAGATAAACTATACGAAGCAAGTAATGCCGGTGTCAAAATCCAGCTTCAGGTAAGAGGAATCTGCTCTTTGATTCCGGGAATACCAGGAATGAGTGAAAATATCGAAGCGATAAGTATTGTCGATAATTATTTGGAACATTCAAGAGTGTATATTTTTGGAAATGCCGGTTTAACCGAAGTTTATATTTCGTCAGCCGATTTCATGACCAGAAATCTCGACGGAAGAGTAGAAGTTACCTGTCCAATTTACGATCTTGAAATCAAAAAAGAATTAATTGATAACTTCAATCTTGCCTGGAAAGGAAATGTAAAAGTAAGATATCATTCGTATAAATTAGATAATAAGTATAAGCCAAAAAACAATCATGCCCCATTTAGAGCACAATTTGAGACCTATAAATATTATCAGAATAAGGCAGCGGCTCTCGAAGAAGTTCCTCAAAAAGTAAATTAATAAACTAAAACCAATTTCAAAATCATAAAGTGAGCATGATTAATATTAGGAAGTTTGCAGCAATAGATATCGGATCAAATGCCATGAGGCTTCTGATTTCCAATGTTGTAGAACAAGAAGGTAAAGAACCGCAGTTTAATAAAAGTTCGTTAGTTCGTGTACCAATCCGTTTGGGACAGGATGCCTTTACTGTTGGAGAAATTTCTCCTGAAAATATAGACCGAATGGTAGATGCTATGAAAGCATTTAACCTTTTAATGAAAGTACACAAAGTTGAACGTTATATGGCATTTGCAACTTCTGCAATGCGTGAGGCATATAATGCCAAAGAAGTTGTGGCTTTGATCAAGAAAAAAGCCGACATTAAAATAGAGATTATCGACGGTAAAAAAGAAGCTGCAATTATTGCTTCTACAGACTTGCATCACTTAATAAAATCAGATGAAACGTATCTTTTTGTAGATGTGGGAGGTGGAAGTACTGAGTTTACACTTTTTTCTTCTGGTAAAATGATCAATTCAAGATCTTTCAAGGCCGGAACAGTTCGTTTGCTGAATAATATGGTGCACGATGTAGTTTGGGATGAAATCGAAAAATGGATTAAAACCAATACTGCAGATTATGAAGAAGTTACCCTTATTGGATCTGGAGGAAACATCAATAAGTTGTTTAAAATGTCTGGAAAGCAACAGGAAAAACCGCTTTCGTACATATATATCAATTCGCAATATGCTTTCTTAAATTCATTGACTTACGAGCAGAGAATTGCCGAATTAGGTTTGAATTCCGACCGCGCCGACGTAATTATCCACGCAACAAGAATTTACCTTAATGCCATGAAATGGAGTGGGGCACGCCAGATTTATGTTCCTAAAATCGGGCTTTCTGATGGTATCGTAAAAGCAATGTATTACGGTAAGATTTAATTTTTTTAGCCACGAATTCACGAATTATTTTTAAATTTTTACTTGTGAATTTGTGGCGAATAATTTTTATAATGAAATCAATTTTCCAGTCCATTCAGGATTTTTCTGCCGATGAATTAAATCTCTTAGATGATTTAATTACGTTTCGAACTTTGAAAAAAGGAGAGCTTTTATTGACTGAAAATCAGATTTGCAATGAAATTGTATTTATAAAAAAGGGAATTCTTCGTTCCTTTTTCATCAATCATAAAGGCGACGAAATTACCAATTGTTTCGCTTTCGAAAATGAATTCATGGCATCTTTTGCCAGTTTTATAACCCAAGAAAAAGCCCAAGAAAATATTCAGGCGCTTGCCGAAACCGAATTGCAGATTTTAGATCGTAAAGGTTTAGAAAAACTGTATCAATCTGGATTTAACTGGCAGGAAACAGGCCGCAAATTGACTGAAATAGAATTCGTAAATCTCCATAAAAGAATGGTTTCTTTTCAAAAACTATCAGGTGCAGAACGTTACGAAGAATTGTATCAGAATCATCAAAAATACCTACAGTTAATTCCACTGCAATATTTAGCTTCCTATCTAGGAATTACACCAAGACATTTAAGCCGAATTCGTAAAGCTATTTTATAATTTTTTTCTCTTAAACTTTTTCGTTGTTTGCATTAAAAATCTATGCAAATGTTAACAATTTTGAATCTGCTTTATGTGTTAAATCTGCGAAAAAAAAGAATAGGACATTTGTCTAGTAAAATAAATCGTACAAATCATATTTTTGTAAAAACATTGATATGAAAAAAATACTGATTATAAACGGACATCCTAACGCCGAAAGTTTCAATTTCGGAATAGCCGAATCTTATAAAAATGGCGCTTTAGCTTCTGGCGCTCAAGTCGAAACTATTACAATTGCAGATTTACACTTCAATCCCAATTTAAAATTTGGATATCAAAAACGAACCGAATTAGAACCTGATTTACTAGAATCTTGGGAAAAAATAAAAAAAGCAGATCATTTAGTTTGGATTCATCCCGTTTGGTGGGGTGGACTACCAGCTATTACAAAAGGTTTTATAGATAGATTGTTTCTTCCGGGAATGGCTTTTCAGTATCGTGAAAATTCCGTTTGGTGGGATAAGTTGCTTAAAGGAAAAACAGCTCATATCATTACCACTTTAGATCAGCCAGGCTGGTATTATAGATTTGCTTTTGGAAGACCAAGCGTAAACCAATTAAAGAAATCAACACTAGAATTCTGTGGTATAAAACCTGTAAAGGTCAATTATATCGGAATCATTAAAAATTCTACAGAAGAACAAAGAAAAAAATGGCTTGAAAAAGTCTACAATTTTGGACTTCAAAATAAATAAATAAATAAATAAATAAATAAATAAATAAATGTAATGCCGTAAATTTTCCGAATTTCCACTAATTCTTTATTGGTTAGGAAATTATCATTTTGTATAAATCGTGAAATTTATTGCTAATGCAGAGATTAATCTTTTAAATCTAATCCAAATGTAGTTCGTAAAAGTTCAATGTTTGGATTGATTTCTAAGAAACGATTGTAACGATCTTGATTGTTATAGCTTCTTTTCATTTCGATAGTTTCGTTTACAACTACCTCGATTGTAATGTCGTGATTGTGCAAATGACCTTTTAGATGCCCTAATAATCCATTCATCTGGCTTTCAAATTCAAGTTTAGAACCTTCATTTGGAAGCTCATAAGTAATTTTAGTTCCATCCAAAACCGGATCATTAATAAGAAGGATAGATTCCATGATCTTTAATCCCTTTTGACCTAAACGTTCAGCATATTTGTTCCAATGAAGAAGCATATCTGTTTCATTGAACGGTTCAGTTGGTAAAACAGAAGAAGGTCTGATATAGGATTTACTGTTTTGTTCCATTTCTTTTTTCTTGCGAATACTAGCAAGAGAAAAAGCAGAAACTTTTGGTGTTCCATCTACCTCTGTCTTTGGAGTTGCTGGAGTCTCAACTTTTGGAGTTTCAACAACTTGTTCTTGTGGTGGGATTACGGTTTTATTTTCAGTTACAACAGATTCAGTAATTTGATTTTCAGCTGTAACAGAACTTTCAACTTTCGGTTTTTGGTTTTGAACTTCAACAATAGAATAGCCGCCGTTTTTAAAATAAACGGGCGGAATTATGAATTGCTCAACTTTTTTTTTTCTCCATCAAAGTTGATAGAGGCCAATTGCATCAAGCATAACTCAACTAATAGACGTTGATTTTGGCTCAATTTGTATTTTAAGTCACAGTCGTTTGCTAAGTCAATTCCCTTTAGTAAAAATTCCTGTGAACATTTCTGAGATTGTACAGCATACATTTGCTGTGCCTGTTCTCCAACTTCAAGTAAAGCTATAGTCGAAGGCGTTTTGCTTACTAATAAATCTCTAAAATGAGAAGCCAGTCCGGCAATAAAATGATGTCCGTCAAAGCCTTTGGCAAGAATGTCGTTGTATGCAATTAAAAGATCTGGGATTTTAGCATCCAGAATCAAATCAGTAACAGAGATATAGGTTTCGTAATCTAAAACGTTTAGGTTTTCAGTTACGGCCTGACGTGTTAAGTTAGTTCCGCAATAAGAAACTACACGGTCAAAAATAGACAAAGCATCTCGCATAGCTCCGTCCGCTTTTTGAGCGATAATATGCAGTGCATCATCTTCAAAACTGATTCCCTGACTTTCTGCAACATCAGCCAAATGTTCTTTAGCATCTTTTACAGTAATTCTTTTGAAATCAAAAATCTGACAGCGAGATAAAATCGTTGGAAGGATTTTGTGTTTTTCTGTTGTTGCTAAAATAAAAATAGCATGTTTTGGCGGTTCTTCTAATGTTTTCAGAAAAGCATTAAAAGCGGCCGAAGACAACATATGAACCTCGTCAATGATATATACTTTGTATTGTCCGGTTTGTGGCGGGATTCGAACCTGATCGATAAGATTACGAATATCATCAACCGAGTTGTTTGAAGCAGCATCTAACTCAAAAACGTTAAAAGCGAAATCTTCAGTGGGATCGTCATATCCTGGCTGATTTATTTTTCTTGCCAGAATACGAGCGCAGGTAGTTTTACCAACTCCACGCGGTCCAGTAAACAAAAGAGCAGAAGCTAAGTGATTGGTATCAATTGCATTCAACAAAGTGTTTGTAATGGCTTTTTGTCCCACGACATCCTTAAACGTCTGCGGGCGGTATTTACGTGCCGATACTACAAATTGTTCCATATTCTCTTTTTATTCGATAGCAAATATAGGCTGAAAATTACCAAATCACAAATCTGAAAATCATAAAACTTTAAGACTATTTTGAGTGATTTGAATGTGAGGAAAATATAGGTTCAAATTGTATAATAAAAAGTGAGAATGTTTATAAATTCGGACATTTTTTAAAACTAAAAATCATAATTAAGAGGTTTTTGCTATGCTGTCAGAAGGTGCTTAAAGTATCCTTTAATTTATTTGCCGTTTTGTCTCGAAAAAAAGATTTATTTTTAATTTTAGAATATAATTCATTCTAGATTCTATAAATACAGATACTTAAACAATGAAGGCAGTACATTTCAATATTATAATTCCGTTTATTTAATAGAAGAATAAGTCATGAAAAATTTTAAACTTTCCAAATCCGTATTTCTTTTTTCTGTCCTTTTTTTCTGTTCAAAATCAATCTCACAAACCATGAAATCCAATCAAACTAATTTTCTCAGAATAACAAATCAATTTTCGGTTGACGAGTTTGAAAAAGTCAAAGGATTTATTTTAGAAAGAGGAAATCGTAAAACCTATAGAAATTACGATAATCATAATCCGTATTATAATTTTGGAAAGTTTGAAGCTTATTTAGGAGCCGATATCGGACAGCAAAATCTCTACAACAAAACTGATTTATCTGATTTTAACGAATTGACTTTAAAAGATGAGAACCATTATTATAAAATTATAATCGTCCGAAAAGGAGATATTCAGGCTTCTAAAAAATGGATTTTAAAAGGAATGCAGGAAAACGAAACTTATTATGTTGATGCTTATCAGGAAACGATAAAAGAGATTCCTGATGTATTATTAGGTTATTTTGATTTGCTCAAAATATAAAGTAAGATTTCAGGAAATATTACCAAAAATGGGTAACTTTACATTTGCTAAATAAATGTATTATGGGAAAAAATACCTCAATATCGCTTGGAAATCACTTTGAAAGTTTCATTGAAAATAGTCTTAAAGATGGAAGATTCAAAAATGCGAGTGAAGTTGTTAGGGCTGGACTTCGTCTTTTAGAAGAAGAGGAAAATAAGCTGATGGTTTTAAAGAAGTCTGTTAAAGACGGTATTGAGAGTGGAAGAAATGAAAACTTTGATCCTAAAAAACATCTGGCAAGTTTAAAGGCAAAGAGAAATACTAATGGCTAAATATTATTTAACCAACAAAGCAGTTGAAGACTTAGAAGATATTTGGAGTTATACATATGATGAATGGTCAGAAAAACAAGCTGATAAATATTATCTTTTGCTTTTAAATTCATGTCAGGAAATTGCCGATAATCCAGAATTAGGTAGAAAATACGATATAGTAACTCCCAATTTGTTAGGCTATAAATCAAATCAACGTATCCTTTTCTATCACATTATTTCTGATAACGAAATTGAAATTATCAGAATCCTCCATGGAAGAATGGATTTAAAAAATAAGCTTTAAGCTTTTACTTGTATTAGTAATTTGAGTTAAAATACCTCATTTTACTGGAAAAAATATAAAAGCTAAAATACCATCCTGTAATTTTATCGCTCCTAATCTGTTTAATTTTAGATGATTAATTATTAAAATAAATCATTATGAAAATTAAATCAATCGTATTAGGAATGGGACTTGTTATTTCGTTAGTATCATGTGCTCCTAAAGATGCCGATATCGAAAGAACAATTAGTGAAAAATTAAGCGATACACCCGAAATTAAAGTTACTGTACATGAAGGTGTAGCGACTATCGTTGGAGCTTGTGACGACGAGGCTTTCAAAAAAAATATCGAACGTACTGTAAAAGCTACTAAAGGCGTTAAAACAGTAGTAAACAACTGCCAGATTCCCGATCCAAATGTAGAACCAGCAGCAGCTGCCGTTATTATTAATTCTGATGCCGATCTGGATAAATCAGTTGGGAAAGTTGTAAAATCGTATGACGGAGTAAGCGCTACTGTTGTTGGGGGTGTGGTAACACTTTCAGGCGAAATTGAAAAAGAAAAGCTGCAATCTTTAATTCAAAGTATACAAGAATTAAAACCAAAGAAAGTAGATAATAAACTAATCATAAAATAATCAAGTTATGAGTTTGCAAGATAAATACAGAGAAGTAACAGATTTAGCTTCTGAATTAGGAATAACAAATTTACAAGTAAGGGAGCAAGACAATGTGTTGTATATCGATGGAACAGCAGAATCTGCAGCGGATAAAGAAAAACTGTGGAATGCGTATAATAAAATAGATCCTGAATTCAGATCAGCAGATGTGGTTATGAATATCGATGTTACACAGCATGTTTCAAGAGAATACACGGTTGAAATAGGAGATTCGCTTTCTAAAATTGGAAAAGCTTACGGAGTTTCATGGCAGGATATTTTCGAAGCGAATAAAGATATTATTTCCAATCCTGATTTAATTCAGCCGGGATGGAAATTAAAAATACCAACAGTCTAATATATTGGCAAATACCAATAAAAAAATCCAAATTCCAATTATGCAGCTGCAAATTGGAATTTGGATTTTTATTTTCAAGCTTCGGATTGGATTTTAAAACTATCTTCCCCTAATGCTCAAATCAAATAAAAACTTAGCTGTTTCCAGATCAGAATCTGCTGAAAAGCCGGCAACATAGACCCCTTTTTTGCCTGAAGTGGATTTAATTCCGTATACAACTGCCTCATCCGCCGGGTCTGATTCCCCTTCGTATCGATACACATGAACAATTTCAAATTTCTCAGGATTCTTTTTAATCTGCTCGCAGTTTCGATTAAAGTCAAACGTAAATCCTTTTTCATTCAATTGATCTAAAGCTTTTGAAACAGTTGCGTAATGATACATTCTTTTCATGATAACTGAATTTAATAATTATAGATTTTTAAAGATAACTATTTTAAAATTAAAAAGTTATGATAAATTTCATAAAATCGGAAATTTAAATTCAATATAGTTAAATGATAAAATTGTACTTTTGCCGCGCAGACCGCCTTATCGTCGTCCGCTTAGGCGGAGGGAGGAAAGTCCGGACACCACAGAGAAGCATAGCGGGTAACGCCCGTCGGTTCTCTCGTTTTTAGGAACGAGAGGATTAGGACAAGTGCAGCAGAAAGTATGTACAGGTAATGCTGTAGTGAAACCAGGTAAACTCTATGCGGTGAAATACCAAGTATATCGGCATTTAAGGGCTTCTCGTTCGTTGCCGAAGGGTAGGTAGATTGAGTTCAGCAGTAATGCTGAATCTAGATAAATGATAAGGTATTGTCTTGTTGCAGAACGAGGCAAGAACAGAATCCGGCTTATAGGTCTGCATTTTTTATTTATATTTGTGAACTGACTAACCATTTCATGAATATAACCATTCCCAATTCTTCTCCTAAAAAGAAGAAAAGCCTTTTTAAAACCATCATCACAAATCTTACATTCTGGGTTTTAATAGCTATTATTGCTGGTATTTTACTCGGGCATTTTTCTCCTGAAAATGCTGTAAAAATGGAATTATTGGGTAAAAGGTTTATCGATTTAATCAAACTTTTTATAGGTCCAATTATTTTCTTAACCATTGTTTTGGGAATTTCCGGAATGGGAAATTTAAAGAAAGTGGGTAGAATTGGAGTGAAGGCACTTGGATATTTTGAAGTTGTTTCGACGGTTGCACTCGCAATTGGTGTTGCCATTGCCTATTTATTTCAGCCTGGAAAAATTGACAAATCAGGATTGTCCATTGGAGATGCAAGTCAGTATACAAATGGAGCTTCAAAAGATTTCTCGTGGATTGAATTCTTCCTATCTAATTTTACTTTGCAAGTTTTACTAGCTGCAATCGTCTGCGGAATTGCCTTAAATTTTTATCAAAAAAGAGAACAAACCATTTTGGTTTTAGAGCGATTTTCAAATATTGTTTTTACAGGTTTAAAATATGTCATGTATCTCGCTCCAATAGGTGCTTTTGGAGGAATGGCGTATACAATTGGTAAATTTGGTTTAGCAACCTTAATTCCGCTTGGTAAATTAATGCTTTGCGTATACGTAACAATGGCATTGTTTGTTTTTTTAGTTTTAGGAAGTATTTTGAAATATTATAAAATAAGTATCTGGTCTATTTTAAAATATATTAAAGAAGAACTGTTACTCGTTTTAGGAACATCTTCTTCAGAAGCTGCTTTGCCCAGTATTATGGTCAAACTTGAAAAAATGGGCTGTAGTAAATCAGTTGTGGGATTGGTGATTCCAACTGGTTATTCATTTAACCTTGATGGAACTTCAATTTACCTTTCAATGTCGGTGATATTTTTAGCACAGTTATACGATGTGCATTTAAGTTTTTTTGAAATCCTAACCGTTATCGGGATTTTAATGATTACTTCAAAAGGAGCGGCAGGAGTAACCGGAAGCGGTTTTATTGTATTAGCTTCAACCTTAACAGCACTTCATAAAATTCCGGTTGAAGGATTGGCTTTTTTATTGGGCGTTGACAAATTTATGAGTGAAGCAAGAGCAATTACTAACTTAATCGGAAACACGGTCGCAACGATCATAATTTCTAAAACAGAAAGAGATTTTACTGAATTGAATCTTGAACTTATTTCGGAGTAAATTTTTTAATGGCAAAGGTTCAAAGCTGCCAAGTAAAATTCTTTGAGTTCTTTGCTCCTTTGAACCTTTACCTCTTAACTATTAAGCTTCATCTTTTGTAGTTCTCACCAAGCTAATGCCTGACATAAAAAAGACGATTCCAAGTATTCCATAAATAACTAGCGATTTAATATCTCTTGTTGCTCCCGATGTGCCGGCAAAAATCACGGCAGTATAAATAAGTCCTACAATTCCGAGGATTGTCAATAATCCACCGAAAAATCTTTTTAGGTTCATGATTTTAAAATTTAAAGTTCTCTAACAAATTTATATTTAGAAACTTTAATTCTTGTTATACAATTGTTTATGAAAATTATATGATTTGCAGAATGTTATTTCTGAATCTTAAATTCCAAACCAATATTTCGAACACTTTCGATCTTGATTTTAGGATCTGAATTGAAATATTTTCGAAGTCTGCTCATAAAAACATCCATGCTTCGTCCTGAAAAATAATCGTCTTTTTTCCAAACCGACATTAAAATTTGATCTCTTTTCAGCAGCTGGTTATGGTTTAGATATAAATATTCAATAAGAGCTGCTTCTTTCTCGGTAAGCTGCTGCACATGATTTTTATTGTTGAGTGTTAACCGTTCGTTATCAAAAACATACGAACCAATTTCAATTATATGAGTTCCGCTTAACCTTCTCTTTTGTTCAATTCTCTTAAGTATATTCTGCAGGCGCAAAACCAGTTCATCAACTTCAAACGGTTTTGCGATATAATCGTCGGCACCAAGTTTTAATCCAATAAGTTTATCTTCTTTTAACTTTCTAGCTGTTAGAAAAATAAAAGGAATTTCGGGATTGATGGTGATTATTTTTTCAGCCAAAGAAAACCCATCCAATTTGGGCATCATGACATCAAAAATACAAATATCAAAAGTCTCCTTTTTAAAATAGTCTAACGCTATTTCTCCATTTTCTGCCCAGATTACTTCGAATTCATGCAGTTCTAAATATTGCTTTAAAATGGCCGCAAAATCAAAATCGTCTTCGGCTAAAAGTAATTTTTTCAAAATAAAGAGAATTAAACTTTTAATAAAATAGTAAACTGAGCTCCTTTTCCTAAATCGCTGATAACATTTACAGAGCCCTGATGCGCTTTTATAATTTGATCTACATAATACAATCCTAATCCTAAACCTTTGGTATTGTGAAGATTTCCTTGTTCAACACGGTAAAACTTCTCAAAAAGCAGTGCCTGTTTATTTTTAGCGATACCAATTCCGTTATCTTCAAAACTAATTGAGAATTGTTTTTCGATAATTTTTGTGGTTATAGTTATGGTATTCGAACCATATTTCACAGCATTTTCCAAAACATTTAAAAAAGCAGTTGTGACATGAAATTTATCTAGAACTAAAATTGTATTCGAAGTTTTAAAATCGGTTTTAATGTCAATTTTCGGAAATGTAAGTTTAAAATCATTTACAATAGAAAGCAGAAAATCTTCGGCTTCAATTTTTTCTTTCTTCAGTTCGATTTCATTTTCCGCTAGAGAATTGGCCATAACCTGATCGATCAAATTCTGAAGACGATTATTCTGGCGCGAAATTGTGTTGACAATAGCATTGAAATTTTCATCATTTTCGCGAATGTTTTTCTGCTCCAGAATTTTGGTTGAAATTCCCAAAGTGGCCAGCGGCGTTTTCAATTCGTGTGTAATATTATTGATGAAATCTGTTTTTACATCGCTGACTTTCTTCTGTTTAATCAATGCCTTAATGGCAATTACAAAAAGACTTATAAGAGTTGCGATAGACAATAAAGACAAAATAAGAATAAAAGTCATTCGTCTTAAAATGATCATTTCCCAATCAATTACCGAAACGTACATCGAATCTTCGGTCAATAATTTATACTCTTGATTTTCAAAAGTTCCGTTTGTCGTTCCCACATAACTTCGAACCAAAAAAGCATGATTTAAGGAAGCTAGATTTCCGTATAATTTATTCTGGATAAAAGGTTTTTCAGAAAAAATAGTATCTGCTTTTTGTGTGTTTTTGTACAAAATGAATTTGTTTAAAACAATCGCAAAATCAATTTTAAAATTGGGTATATCCCTTTCGAATTTTCGCCGAAGCTGTTCTGTTATGCTACTTTGATATTCGTTTTTTAGAACACCGTTTTTTAGATCCAGTTTGGTCTTTTTTCCCTGAAAATAATTCTCAGAAAGTGTTTTGTACAAAATCTCTTTTTTAGAAACTAATGCCGAATCGATATCACTGTAATTATTCGTGATCTGTGCAATTTCGTTTTTAATCTGCGTATGAAACTGCGCCACTTTGTAATCGTAAGCGGTTTTTACCAAATAACATTGCACGGTAGTCAGAACAATAAGTGCAGCTGCCGAAAATGCTATTAATAAATTAATTCTACGTTTCATATTCATTTGAAATTTGGTTTCAAAAATACGGCTTTTACGAAACAAAAGGCAGATTAACGCTGCATTAACCTTCGATTAACTTTCGGAAATGGTTTTTCAAAGCACTTTTGCAGCAACTCTAATCCAATTTCTTTATGATGAATATTTATCTGCCCATGAAAATTATTTTCGCATTCCTGCTTTTTTGTTTGTCATTTTTGGCAAAGGCGCAAAACGAAACGCCAAAAGATTCTATTTCAAATGAATTAAACGAAGTCGTAATCCATCAGAATAAAAAAACATTTATCAATTCAAACGGAACTATAAAAGTTGATGTCGCTAATTCGGTTTACAATTCAGTTCCTAATCCGGTTGAATTACTTTCAAAACTGCCTTTGGTGCAAGTAAGTTCAGATCGGGAAACCATTTCGATTGTGGGAAAAGGAAATCCGCTTATTTATATCGACAATCAAAGAGCTGGAATGAACGATTTAAATGCTTTGGCTGTCGCCGATATCAAAACGATCGAAATCATTCAGAATCCTTCTTCTAAATACGAAGCTGAAGGTCGAGCCGTAATTCTGGTTACTAGAAAACTTAGTAAGAAAGACAGTTTTAAAACCGATATTTCTGAAACTGCTTCTTTTAAAAAGAACTATAATAATTATTTTGGTTTTAATTCCAGTTTTAAAAAGAATAAACTCGAATGGAAAGCCAATTTCAATTACAATAAATTAGAACCGTGGGAAAATCACAGTATCGCCTATCAGATTCCGCAAGCTTCAATTGTTTCTGATTATGAGGTTACGGCGGTTACAAAACGAAATCAATATGTTTTTGGCGGTGGTTTGTTTTATAAAATCAACGATGAAGATTATTTTTCGATTAATGTAAACGGCAAAAGCCAAAATGATACTTTCGATATCAATACTTTCACCTTCAATAAAAATCAAAATCAGGAAAATCACGTTTTTACTTTTAGTGATAATACAAGCGAAAAGAATTTTATAAACTCATTTTTAAATTATTCCAAAAAGCTAAAAGCTATTGATACAAAGCTTTTTATTGGAATTCAAGGATCAAACTTTAATCAGCATTTGTGGAGTTTGGTTGAAAATAATTTTAATGAAACAAAATTAGAATTGTCGCAAAACCGTGGCCAGAAATTTAATGTTGATGTTTTTTCGGGAAGGATCGATTTGGAAAAAAAGTTTAAAAACGAAATGCTTTGGGAATACGGAGGATTATATTCGGGAGCAAAATCGAAATCAGATTATGATGTTTTTGATTATAATAAAAAGGAAACCACAAGTTTTGACTACAATTTTAGAGAATCAAATATAGCAGGTTATTCTCAGCTTTCAGGTAAAATTAAAAAAGTAGATTTTTCTGTGGGATTACGAGTTGAAAACACCAATATAAACGGAAAATACAGTACAGAAAGTACGGCTTTGGTTGATAAAAATTACACTAACTTTTTTCCAAAAGCGCAGTTATCATTTTCAATAGACAGTACAAAAAGCGTTAGTATGGATTATTCCAAAAGTATTTCGAGACCCAATTATTCTTCGTTAAGCATGATTGGAGTTTATATAAATCCGTACTTTATTTATGGCAGCAATATCAATTTGGGACCGACATTGATGGATGTTGTTTCTGCCGTTTTTCAATATCATGACACTTCTTTAAAATTAACATTGTACAAAAACAAGAATTCAATTTATCAGGATTTCTCATTTGATAATCAGAATAATGTGCTGACTTTTACTGAGAAAAATTTTCAAAAAGAATCGGGTTACAATATCGAATTGACGCTCCCGTTTACCTATAAAATCTGGAATACTACAAATTCTTTGGTTTTTTCGAAGAATAAAATTGAAGACGATTCAGCATTGTTTACTTCGTCAAAACCGTATTTGTATTATTATTCCAATAATACTTTTAAACTTCCACAAAATTTTACTTTCGTTTTGTCATTTTGGGGATCAACCAAGCAGAAAGAAGGTGTTTTTGAGCGAAATGCCAAATTGATTTTCGATTTGTCACTTGCGAAATCTTTCGGTAAAAACTGGAATTGTACACTGAATTATAATGATGTTTTCAAAAACACCATTTATACAGAACGATTTACAGTAAGTAATGTGAGTTCAAGAGCTCGATATTTGGTGGATGCTAACGAACTTTCGATTACACTTCGTTATTCTTTCGGAAAAATAAAAGATTCAGAATACAAAGAAAAAAACGTTAACGAAGATCAGAATCGAATTAGATAAATCCAATTAAAAAAAATCCAAATTAAAAAATCCAAATTCCAACTCTAATGCTTGGAATTTGGAATTTAAAAAGTTGAATATTTTAGAAGGAAGTTATCCTTCGTCTTCTTCACGTACCTTTACAGATGCAGTATCGTCTGGAAGTTCTTCGTCATCATCGGTAGAATGCAGTTCGAAGAAACTGAAATACGAACCACCGTAACTTTTCTGAAACGAAAAATTACTTAAATGATCCAGTTTGGTATATTTTGAATGTTCGATAATCATCATTCCATCTTCAGAAAGCAATTCTCTTTCAAAAACTGTCAATACAATTTTTTCAAAAGTGGCCTGGTCAAGACCATAAGGCGGATCTGCAAAAATGATATCGTATGAAGTTTTACAGTTTTCTAAAAACTTAAATACATCGCTCTTGGTAGCTGCAATATCAAAATCAAATTCAGATGAAACTTGTTTGATAAACTTTACACACCCAAAATCACCGTCGATTGATGTAATAGGCGCGCTGCCGCGTGAAGCGAATTCGTAACTTATATTTCCGGTTCCCGAAAACAAATCCAAAACCTTTAAACCGTCAAAACTAAAATGATTATTCAAAACATTAAATAATGCTTCTTTACTCATGTCAGTTGTAGGTCTTACAGGAAGGTTTTTTGGTGGAAAGATCCGACGCCCTTTGTATTTGCCTGAAATGATTCTCATGATTGAAATAAGATATAATGTTTTTGATTTTGAGCTGTTGTATAATGGTTTTTCTCTTGTAATGCACTTACGTCAAGAAATGAAACGTTGCGAATGTATTTGTAAGCGATTTCGAAAAAAGGATCATTTTCGGTAATGGTGCCTAATAATTCAAGATGGAAAATTTCAGGATTTAAATTAAGCTGTTCAGCAGTGAAAAGTACATAATAAATGAAATCTTCTGGTTTTTCATATTCAAACGAATTGAATAATAAAAGTTTTTGGTTTTGAACGACTATAATTTCAAAATGATCGGGATTAAAATTCACAATCATTTTTTTATCATCATTGTTTTTAGAGGCTTCCAAGATTTTTTCAACCAGAATACTGTTTACGTGTTTGTAATCAAATGAACCAACCGTATCGATTAGAAAATTGTTGATATTGATGTACGGAATATAAACCGAGTGCATTTCGTAATTTGAAATTGTATCGTAAGTAAAAAAATCAGTATCAAAAACTTTAGTAGTGTACTGAAGGTAACTTCCCAAATAATCTTCATCAAACAAAGCAGCTGGTACAAAAGTCGAAAGGTTATTGCTGTGAATGACTAAAATATCATCGTACGTTTCTTTTAGCTCAGGATATTTTTTAAAAGCATCTGTATATAATTCTTCGATTTTGTTTTGTTTCTGCTGGGTATCAAATACAACTTCATTAAATGCAGTTATTGTATTGTTTAAAGTATCAAAACAGCAAAATGAAAATCCATTCAGTGAAACCTGAATCGAAAGTTTTTTATAATTTTTTGAAGTGATATTTGTGTTGTGTAATGACATATTTGATTTACAATTCGTTACCAGCGCTGAATAAATAAAGAATTTTAGACGACCACAAACTTACAAATTAAAAAGGAACAATTATAATTGCAATTTTAAAAATCAATATTACAAAAAGGTTATCCAAATATTATTTTTGTATTATTAAACTTATTTTTTGTAACTGAACCTTATAAATGATATAAGTTCTTTCATTTCAATCTGTAAAATTTAAATCATTTATATTTACATTGCCATTTGCCATTGTCTTTTTGTCATTGATATTGTTATTGCCATTACCATTTAAAAAACCGAACTTTGCCGGCCAATTTAATCTCATGAATTCATCATTATTTTACGGTATTTTACAGAAAAGATTTCCTTTTGCACCTACTTACAAACAGGATGTTTTTTTTCAGAAAATTGCTATTTTTTTAACAGAGCACAAGAACGATACAATTTTTGTATTGAAAGGATATGCCGGAACGGGAAAAACAACCGTGATTTCGACAATCGTAAACAATCTTGGTGATATTAATAAAAAATTTGTGCTGCTTGCGCCAACAGGACGTGCCGCAAAAGTAATTTCGAATTACTCAAATACTCAGGCTTTTACAATTCATAAAAAAATATATTTCCCGAAAAAATCATCGGGAGGCGGAGTGGCTTTTACCAAACAGGTTAATAAACATAAAAACACCATTTTTATCGTCGATGAGGCCTCGATGATTTCTGATAGTACTTTAGACAGCGGTTCGCTTCTTGACGATTTGATTTACTACGTATATTCGGGGAACAATTGCAAAATGATTCTGTTGGGAGATACAGCTCAGCTGCCGCCCGTAAATCTTGATATAAGTCCTGCGCTTGATATTCAGACGCTTGGTGTTCATTATGACAAAGAAATCGAACATATCGAACTTGATGAAGTAATGCGTCAGGAAGAAAATTCGGGAATTCTTTACAATGCAACTGAATTACGTGAACTATTGAAAGAATCGTTTATAACGGAATTCCGATTTAATGTAAAAAAGTTTAAAGATATTGTTCGTCTAACGGATGGATACGATATTCAAGATGCTATAAACACAGCCTACAGCAATTATAGTATTGAAGATACAGCATTTATTGTTCGCTCGAACAAAAGAGCGAATCAATATAACGAACAAATCAGAAGCCGAATTCTGTTTAAAGAAAGCGAACTTTCGGTTGGGGATTTTTTAATGGTGGTAAAAAATAATTATTTCTGGCTGAAAGAAACAGATGCTGCTGGATTTATCGCCAACGGAGATATTATTGAAGTTCTGGAACTTTTTGGAATCAAAGAACTTTATGGATTTACTTTTGCAAAAGTAAAAATCAGAATGGTCGATTATCCAGATCAAATACCTTTTGAAACGGTTTTAATTTTAGATACTTTAAAAAGCGAATCACCGTCTTTAACTTATGAAGAAAGCAATCGTTTGTATGAAGAGGTTATGAAAGATTATGAAGATGAACCAACGAAATACAAAAGATTTCAAAAGGTAAAAGAAAACGAATATTTTAACGGACTTCAGGTAAAATTCTCGTACGCTATAACCTGTCACAAATCGCAGGGAGGGCAGTGGAATACGGTTTTCATCGAACAGCCTTATCTGCCAGACGGAATTGATCGCGATTACATACGATGGCTTTATACAGCAATGACGCGAGCTAAAAATAAATTATATTTGATAGGATTTAAAGACGAAAGTTTTGAAGAGTAATTAATTTTTTTTCCGCCACGAATTCACGAATTATTATGCGAAAAATTGTGAATTCGTGACGGGAAAAATTGTAAAAAAGAGACGATAATAACGAGAAAAACTTTTCTCATAACAAAATATAAAAATGAAAATAATAGCGGTAATTCCAGCACGATATGCTTCGACACGTTTTCCTGCAAAACTGATGCAGGATTTGGGAGGTAAAACAGTAATTCTTAGAACCTACGAGGCCGCAGTTTCGACAAAATTATTTGACGATGTTTTCGTGGTAACTGATTTTGATTTGATTTTTGATGAAATTGTTTCTAATGGTGGAAAAGCCATTATGAGTATCAAAGAACATGAATCAGGAAGTGACCGAATTGCTGAAGCTGTGGCAGATCTTGATGTTGATATTGTGGTAAATGTACAAGGCGATGAACCTTTTACAGAAGCCGGACCTTTGGAGCAAGTGTTGTCGGTTTTTAAAGATGATAAAGATAAAAAGATTGATCTGGCTTCGTTAATGCGTGAAATTACCAGTGAAGACGAAATCAATAATCCGAATAATGTAAAAGTGGTGGTAGACCAGTCGCAGTTTGCGTTATACTTTTCGAGATCGGTTATTCCGTATCCAAGAGAAAAAAATGTGGGAGTGAGGTATTTTCAGCACATCGGAATTTATGCTTTTAGAAAACAAGCGCTATTAGACTTTTACAGTCTGCCAATGAAATCTTTGGAAGCTTCTGAAAAATTGGAACAATTACGTTATTTGGAATTCGGAAAACGTATTAAAATGGTAGAAACCACACACGTAGGAATAGGAATCGATACAGCAGAAGATTTAGAAAAGGCGAGAGCTATGCTTAGAGATATTTAATTAAAAAAGCTCCAAATATTTGGAGCTTTTTTAATGTAACCAACAGAAATTAATATACAACCACAGAAATAATTTTACCATTTAATCCGTAAAATTGTATACTGGAATGGTAATCTTCGCAAGTATAATCCATCGAGTAAATTTTTGTTTTTCCAACGAAACTTTCGTTATAATCTCCAAAACAAGAAGTAGGTTTGTTTATTATTTCAAGATCAAAATTGGTCTTTTTTTCTCTGAAAGTTTCTGTATCAAATTTGATGAATGCGGTTGGCGCAAATTGAATGCGAAAAGCTTTTCCATCTTTTAAAACAATTTCATAAATACCATCTTTAGTTTTGTATTTGTTTGCGGTATATTCCTTTTTGTTTATACCTGAACCAACATTTATTTTGAAATTTTTTGCAACAGGAAGTCCTAAATAACTCTGAACGATATCATCATTTTCTCCTATAAGAGAACGTAGTTTTATTATATTCGGATGTTCTGTACGCCATTTTTTTACAGCAGCCTTTATTTCTAAGGTATATCGTGTTTGTTCTGCTTTTGAAAATTTATCGTACCATGTTTTGCAGGCGTTTTTAGTGTATCCGTTATTATGAAAAAATAGCATATCTGTTTTGTATAATAATGAACATGCATTATCGGTATCTCCTAGTTCTATTTTTAATTTTGCTTCTTCTATTTTTAGGTCTTTGGAAATATGGTATTGGAATTTACTATTGTCAAAATAATACTCTGCGTATTCTTCAAGCTTTTTTAAAATATCAAGAAGTTCATTTTTATCGGCATTAGGATTGGCTTTTTTTTCTGAATAAACATTTTTTAAATCTTTGTAATCAGCCGTGTTTTTTTCTTGAAATGCAGTAGAAATTTTAAACAGATTGGATTCATTAAATGGTTTAAGATCATGATCTGAATTTTTGGCTAATAAATTGATTTTATCAATATGGGCAAGAATATTTTCTTTTTTAAATTCATTAAGATAAGCATTTGAAAAGTGTTCTAAAGCGCGGTAAAAGAAATAACCCTCACTCCAATAGCCATTTTTTAATTCTCTTTCTCCTTCTTCCAATGATTTTATTGCGAAATCATAATTGGTCTGCGATTGCAGATTAAAAGCTTCGATATTATTTTTTTCTAATAGTAAAGAATTACGAAGATTAATCAACGCGTTTTTATATTGATAAGGATTATTATAAGCTTGTAAATATGCTTTGGCAAGAGCTAAATAATATTCTGAATTTTTATCTTTACTTTTAGGCAGGTTAGATCTTGAGATCGCATAAGTTGATCCTATAAGATCTTGTTCTGTATCAATAATGGATGAGGTTTGAGAGTTTGCATTTTGAATATTTAGTGCTAATAGAAGTAAAATAAGCAAAAATTTACTGGTCTTCATAATACTTGGAATAAGTTGTTTTTGGTTTAATGAAGTATTAAAATTGGTTGTATGCCTCAATTAATAATTGGGGCTAAAATAATATTTATTGGACTTTATCTTGTTAAAATAAAGATGTTTTTTAGTGGTTATTAATAACCAATTACTGCTGGATTGTACATAAAAAAGCCCCAGATCGAAATAATCTGAGGCTTTGTATTAATTAACGTGATTTAATTTTTTAGTACAAACTTGGAAATTTAGAAGGATTAACTTCATTCATCATTTCATAAACTTTCTCAAAAATATCTTCAGCAGAAGGTTTAGAGAAATAATCACCGTCAGTTCCGTAAGCAGGTCTGTGTGCTTTTGCGGCAAGAGTCTGTGGTTTGCTGTCCAGATATTTGTAAGCATCTTGTTCTTCAAGAATCTGCTGTAAAATGAAAGCAGAAGCACCTCCAGGAACATCTTCGTCGATTACTAAAAGACGATTTGTTTTAGCAATACTTTTTACAATATCCTTATTGATATCAAACGGAAGTAAAGATTGGATATCAATAACTTCACATTCAATTCCTAAATCAGATAATTCGTTAGCTGCCTGCTGAACCAATCTTAAAGTCGATCCATAAGACACTAAAGTAATATCAGTACCTTCTCTTAATGTTTCCACCACACCAATTGGTGTTTTAAATTCACCAAAATTTAGAGGCGTTTTTTCTTTTAAACGATATCCGTTTAAACATTCGATTACTAAAGCAGGTTCGTCGCATTCCAAAAGTGTATTATAGAATCCGGCTGCTTGTGTCATATCTCTTGGAACCAAAACGTGAATACCACGAATAGCATTAATAATCATTCCCATTGGAGAACCAGAATGCCAGATACCTTCTAAACGGTGTCCGCGTGTTCTGATGATTAACGGTGCTTTTTGTTTTCCAACAGTTCTGTATTGTAATGTCGCTAAATCATCACTCATGATTTGAATAGCGTACAGTAAATAATCTAAATATTGAATTTCGGCAATAGGGCGTAAACCTCTTAATGCCATTCCAATTCCCTGACCAATAATTGTTGCTTCACGAATTCCAACATCGGCAACACGAAGTTCTCCGTATTTTTCCTGCATGCCTTCTAAACCTTGGTTAACGTCACCAATGTTTCCAACATCTTCTCCAAAAATTAAAAGTTCTGGATATTTGTGGAATAAAGCATCAAAATTGTCACGAATTACCATTCTTCCGTCTAAATCCGGTTTTGCATCTTCCGCGTATTCAGGAAGTACTTTTTGTACAGAAAATACATTTTGAGCCGATTCAGAATGCTGATTACTGCTGAATTTTTCTTGAGTTTCATTTAAGAATCTCGTAATCCAGTTTGATAAAAGCATTTTGCTGTTTGGAACTTCAATAAAACGAAGAATCTTTCTCGCATAAACCAATAATTCTTTCTTTAAAGGTGCTTTAATAGCAGCCAATTCAGAAATTAATTTTTTGATTCTTTCTTTATGATTAATGCTTGCTTCAGCAATTTGCTCTAATAAATTTAAAAGATTGTTCTGCTCCTCAATAATTGGATTGATAAAGTCATTCCAAGCTTCTTTTTTAGCTTCCAGAACTTCTTTTTTAAGCTGTAAATCCAATTCTGCTAATTCTTCTGGAGAAGCGATATTGATGGCAATCATCCATAAACGCATCTGGCGGATACAGTCAAAATCTCTTTCCCAGGCAAGTCGGTCTGCGTTTTTGTAACGTTCATGAGAACCTGAAGTTGAGTGGCCTTGTGGCTGCGTTAATTCATTTACATGGATTAAAACCGGAACATGTTCTTCGCGTGCGATAGCGCCGGCTCTTTCATAAGTCGAAACCAATTCGGCATAATCCCATCCTCTTACTCTAAAGATTTCATAACCTTTAGAATCTTCGTCACGCTGATATCCTTTTAAGATTTCAGAGATATTTTCTTTTGTAGTTTGATGTTTCGCGTGAACAGAAATTCCATATTCATCATCCCAAACACTCATTACCATCGGAACTTGTAAAACTCCTGCGGCATTTATCGTTTCAAAAAATAAACCTTCAGAAGTACTTGCGTTTCCAATAGTTCCCCATGCTACTTCGTCTCCATTTACAGAAAATTTGTCTTTGATGGTAATTCCGTCAACGTGTCTGTAAATTTTAGAAGCCTGAGCTAATCCTAATAATCTAGGCATTTGCCCTGCAGTAGGCGATATATCTGAGCTTGAATTTTTTTGTTTAGTAAGGTCCTTCCAAGATCCGTCTTCGTTTAAACTGTGTGTTACGAAGTGTCCGCCCATTTGTCTTCCGGCTGACATTGGATCGTAAGCTAAATCAGTGTGGCCGTATAAACCTGCAAAGAATTGTTTTGCGTTTAATTCGCCAATCGCCATCATAAAAGTTTGATCGCGATAGTAACCAGAACGGAAATCTCCGTCTTTAAAGGCTTTTGCCATAGCTAGCTGAGGCACCTCTTTTCCGTCGCCAAATATTCCAAATTTAGCTTTTCCGGTTAATACTTCTTTACGACCTAAAAGGCTGCATTCACGGCTGATAACTGCAATTCTGTAGTCATTTAAAACTTCAGTTCTGAAATCTTCAAACGTTAATGTAGTGTTGCTTTTTTCTAATATCATAATCTTGAGGGTCAAGTTTAGACTGCGAAATTACTTAAAAACAATCAATAATCATAATTCTTTAAAATAAATATAATTCAATTATTTGTATTTAAAACGAAAAAACTGGGTATTTTATTTATGTAATTTTTATTGATTTTATGTTTTTGTTATTAATAATTTATGTTTTTGATTAAAATTTATTTAATTAAAACCATTTTCGAGTAAAAAGAGTAACTAATGTTTTTGGAGCGATTGTAATTATAAATCTAATTTTTTGGGTGTATTTGTCTTGTGCAATTTCCCATCCGTTATTTGAATACACTGGAAAATAAAGTTCAAAATAATCAGGAACTAGATTTAAGCGCACACCTGTATCATATGCAAAGTACTCATTTTGATGCTTGTTTTTTAAAAATCCAACGTCTCCATATAATTCAACCCAGTTCCAGACTGCATAGCTGGCATTCAAAGTCGTCATCCATTGATTGGCATACGAAGGTTCGATTTGTGATTTAAAACCTCCTTCTGCAATTACATACTGCTGGCTGAAAAGTCCAGTGCTTTCTGATCTTCCCAATAAATTATAATCAAATAAATAATCAGTGGGTCTGTCTAAACCAAAACTAAAATAATCGGAATTTGTTGTATTGTAAATGAAACTTCCAGCAAATAATCGCAAATTTAGTTTACGGTTGTTTTCAAATAATCTTCTGTACTCTATTTCTCCCGAAACTTTTCCAAAACTATTTGAAAACTGAACGTCGGTCATGAAATTAAAATGATTAATAAGTTCTGTTTTGGTATTGGCATAACGAGCATTAAAAATCGAATAATTGGGTTTGGAATTATCAGTTATATATTCGCTTTCTTCTCGGTTTACAATTACTTGTCGCAGTAAAATCAATTGTTTACGATTGTCTCTGAAGTTTTCTTCACGAATTCGAATCTGAACCATCGGATTTAATCTTAAATAAGTAGCATCAGGTGCATAATGAAAGTAATTCTGGCTTAAAGAATACCGAACATTGTATAAAGTACTGTTTCGGTAATACTGGCTCCACGAAAAAGCAGATGAACCTGACAAAGTTCCTGCTTTGATAGAATAAGCAGGATTGATATCAAATGTAAACGGTTTGTCTAAAATGGTTTTGTTATGAAAACGTACTCCTGGTGTAATTCCGTCATAATAGTTATAGGTTACAGTTGGAATATACAATATTTGATTGTAATACGGATCTTCTAAATCTTTCGCAAAATTAAATTTAATAGGACGATTGGTAATGGCAATGCTTTTTAATGATTTCCAATTGTTTCTCTGGTTGAATTCTGGAACTTCATTATCGTAATTAATTACTAGTTTATCGGCATTTTTGCGATTAAAATGATAAATTGAATCTGCTTTCAAAGGTTCAATCCATTCTTTAAAAACCACTTCATTTTTTTTGAGACCGTAAATTGAAATAGGAGCATATACGCCGGTTCTGTTTCTTATAGCAAATTGAACACTATCTGGAGTTCGTGTAACATGTCCAAATTTATAATCAATAATATCTCTTGAATCAATAATGGTTTTAAAGAACCAATCAATGTTTTTTGGACTTTTATTGATTAAGATTTTTTCAAAATCATATCGATTGGTTTGTTCTTTTTTATTTAGATTGTAAAATTCCTGAATACTTTCGGGTACGATATTGTGATCTAAATAGTCATCTAAATAACTTAAACTTAAACCTGCGCGATATTTACTGGCAATTTGTTCGTTGAATTTGATCAAAGTGTTTTTTGGATCACCAAGAGGCTGATCCAAGTTTTTACGAGCCATCAACATGTAGTAATAGCTATACTGCTCATTAAAAGTTAAGTTGGTGATATTATAACTTTTAAAAAGTTTCATTCTCGAAAGTCTTCCAAGCATTTTCTGATCCAGATGATTTTGCTCCATATATTTCATCATGGCATAAATCTGAATTCCATCGTAAACCCAGTTGTCTTTTCTTGGATCCAGATGAAGGCTGTTTTTTAAGTAATTATTCAGATAAGTTTTGAAAAATGTAATTTCAAACATAAAATCATCGGTGAACGGACTCAAAAACGAAGGCAGCTGATTTAAACCGTAAAACGGATTACGTTCATAATCTGCCTGCGAAACCATGATTTTGTCGTATGGATATTTTCCAATAAAATCATTTGCAAAAGTCGCTACTCGATTTATAATAATGGCTTTTTCAATTTCGGTTATCTTTTTGTTTTTTAAGTCCGAAAGTACTTCGATTGTGCCATTGTCATAACTCATAAAAGTATTTTGTTTTTGAATGACTAAGCTGAAATCATTTCGGTTCTTTCCTGTATAACTGTAGTTGGTAAAAGCAGTATTGGTAATGTCTTTTGCAACCGAATCCAAATCGGTTGATATGGAATAATTGTTAGGCACTTTTATATTCACTTCGTAATCAGAAATAGCATTGGCAATATCGTCGAGATTGAAGTTGTTGTTTTTCACGAAAGTGTGATTTTCAAAACGGGCAGGAGTTAAAAACCAATTTTTTAAATTCATCCCGCCATTCTGATCAAAACCATAACGAGTAAATTTATCACTTGGAATTTTGGAAATATAAGTAAGATGAAGATCAATTTGTTCGCCTGGAAGTAGTTTTTGATTCAATCTGACTACGATATAATCAGGATTTTTTTCGGTTCGTTCCCACTCAAACGCCATAAAATTAGAATCGGTCAGACTTAAAATGGTTGTATTTCCTCTTTCTGCAGCTTTTGCTAAGTGAAAGCCTCTATAAAATTCATCCGAGAAACGTCTTGCCAAAGGTGTATTTTTATCTGCGAACGCATTGTTCCAGTCATTTAACACAATTGAAACCAAAGTATCATTTGAAGTATTATAAAATGTAATATCTTGTTTTACATTTAGTGTCTTCAGTTCAAGATTAACCGCCACTTCCATCTTAGATCGATGCTGTGCGTACTGTTTTATCGAACTGAATAAAACAAAAAACAGGATTATAATTTTATATAATGGTTTCAAAGATTTGGCGCAAATTTAAATTACGTGCATAAAAATGTTTTCGGTTCTCTGTAAAAATAGCATAAAAAAAGCTGTTTAAAAAACAGCTTTTTAAAATTAACCATAAAATTCATATAATTTTACATTAACAGCTTTGTTTTATGCTAAAAAAGTAAGAATATTTAGTGAATTTATGTTGTTACATTGATTAGAAATTCGGACTTAAGTCGTATTTCTTGTAGAATTTATCTAAAGCTTCAACTACTTCATCTTCAGTATCTACAATCTTGAATAAGTTCAAATCTTCTGGACTTACCGTATGCATTTTCTCCACTAAAACTGTTTTTACCCATTCGATCAAACCAGACCAGAATTCAACACCTACTAAAATAATTGGAAATTTCCCAATTTTCTTAGTCTGGATCAAAGTAATTGCTTCAAACATCTCATCCAAGGTTCCAAAACCACCTGGCATTACCACAAATCCTTGAGAATATTTAACAAACATTACTTTTCTTACAAAGAAATAATCGAAATTCAAATTTTTATCATGATCAATGTATGGATTGAAATGCTGTTCAAATGGAAGTTCGATATTCAAACCAACTGAAATTCCCCCTCCTAAATGTGCGCCTTTATTTCCGGCTTCCATAATTCCGGGACCACCGCCTGTAATTACACCATAACCAGCTTTACTGATTTTGAAAGCAATTTTTTCGGCTAATAAATAATATTTGTCATCTGGTTTTGTTCTCGCCGATCCAAAAATAGAAACACAAGGACCAATTCTTCCCATGCTTTCGTAACCGTTAACAAACTCAGCCATAATTTTAAAAATCGCCCAGCTGTCATTACTTTTAATTTCATTCCAGGTTTTTTGCTTTAAACTATCTTGGATTACTTTATCTTCATCATTATCAAAATCTTCTAATCTCATTTTAGGTATTTTAATTTATTATTTTATTTCATTGTTTTTGTTTTGGAAGAGCTGTTTCGATATCGCTCTAACTTTTTTAAATACTTGATTTTTTCAAAAAAAGCGGATACTAAATTAACTCTTTTTTCTAGAATTGTTACAGGAAACACAAATTATAATCCAAAAGTAATCTTATGATAATAATCAATTTGAGTTTTTTGATTCATTATCAATATCTTAAAAAAGAATATTTCTGGAAAAAAGTTTTGTTTTTACGGTACTGAATAGGGGCGATTCAATAACCTTAAATCTATTAAAATTGTTGTGGCAAAAAGGATTTGTTTCTACGAAATTTACTTATGGAGTAAAATTAAATTCCAATTCATATAAAAGGGATAAATTGCTTTATCCCTTTTAGTTTTATTCTAATTCTTTCTTTAAGAACTTAGCAGTATAGCTTTTCTTATTCTGTGCCACTTCTTCTGGAGTTCCTTTGGCAACCAATTGTCCGCCGCCTTTTCCTCCTTCTGGACCAATATCGATAATGTAATCGGCAAGTTTGATAACGTCCATATTGTGTTCGATAACTAATATGGTGTTTCCTTTATCGACTAATTTATTAATAACGTCCATTAGAACGCGAATGTCTTCAAAATGAAGTCCGGTTGTTGGTTCGTCAAGAATGTAAAACGTATTTCCCGTATCTTTTTTAGATAATTCTCCGGCTAATTTAATACGCTGCGCTTCACCGCCAGAAAGTGTTGTGCTTTGCTGGCCAAGCGTGATATATCCTAAACCAACGTCTTGAATGGTTTTTACTTTTCTGTAAATCTTCGGAATGTTTTCAAAGAAAGGAACGGCTTCGTCAACCGTCATATCCAAAACATCCGAAATTGATTTTCCTTTGTATCGAATTTCCAGTGTTTCTCTATTGAAACGTTTTCCTTGACACGTTTCACATTCTACATAAACATCTGGAAGGAAATTCATTTCGATTGTTCTTACACCAGAACCTTCACACGTTTCGCAGCGTCCGCCTTTTACGTTAAAACTGAAACGTCCGGCTTTGTAACCGCGAATCATACTTTCAGAAGTCATTGTAAATAGATTTCTGATTTCAGTGAAAACTTCTGTATAGGTTGCGGGATTTGAACGTGGCGTACGACCAATCGGACTTTGGTCAATATCGATTACTTTGTCTATATGTTCTAAACCTTCAATCTTTTTATAAGGCTGTGGTTTTTTTACACCATTAAAATAATGAGCATTTAGAATAGGGTAGAGCGTTTCGTTAATCAAAGTTGACTTTCCACTTCCAGAAACCCCTGTTACACAAATCAATTGTCCTAAAGGAATTTCTATAGAAACATTTTTTAGGTTATTTCCAGTAGCTCCTGTTAGTTTCAAGAATTTTCCGTTTCCTTTTCTTCTTTGTTTTGGAATTTCCAGTTTCATTTTACCGTTCAAATATTGAGCAGTAATGGTGTCTGAAGCCAAAGTTTCTTTTGGCGTTCCCGTACTAATAATCTGTCCACCGTATTTACCAGCTTTTGGACCAATATCAATTACATAATCGGCTGTTTCAATCATGTCTTTGTCGTGTTCGACTACAATAACGGAGTTTCCGATGTCGCGTAATTGTTCTAATGAATGAATCAGTTTTTCATTGTCTCTTTGGTGTAAACCAATACTCGGTTCATCCAAAATATATAAAACACCTACTAATTGCGAACCAATTTGGGTTGCCAGACGAATACGCTGTGCTTCACCTCCAGAAAGTGATTTTGAACTTCGGCTTAAAGCCAGATAATTCAAACCAACATTCATTAAGAAGTTCAAACGATCTTTGATTTCTTTTACTACTTCAGAAGCAATTAAAAGCTGTTTATCGGTTAAATGATTTTCTAAATCCAAAAACCAAGCTGTTAAATCTGAAATGTCCATATCACACAATTCGGTGATATTTTTTTCATTTACTCTAAAGAATAAAGCTTCTTTTTTAAGACGAGAGCCTTCGCAAACAGGACACGCAATTTCATCCATGAAATCTTTAGCCCAGCGTTTTAAAGTTGTAGAGGCACTTTCGTCATATTGATTTTTGATGAAATTTGAAATTCCTTCAAAATCAATTTTATATTCTCTTGTTACCCCAAGATCTTTTGAGTTGATCGAAAATTTATCTTTTCCGCCATGTAAAATCATGGTCATGGCTTCTTCAGGAATTTTCTCGATTGGATCAGTAAGTTTGAAACCGAATTTTTCTCCAATAGTTTCTAATTGTTTGAAAATCCATGATGATTTATATTCGCCAAGAGGAGCAAAACCACCGGCCTTAATCGATAATTTAGGATTTGGAATAATCTTTTTTACATTAATTTCATGAACTGTTCCTAATCCGTTGCAATGCGGACAAGCTCCTTTGGGAGAGTTGAATGAAAATAAATTTGGTTCTGGATTTTGGTATGAAATTCCCGTTGAAGGACACATTAAGTTTCGGCTGAAATAGCGGACTTCATTAGAATCTTGATCTAAAATCATCAAAACATCTTCACCATGATGCATGGCTGTATTGATACTTTCGGCCAATCTTTTCTGGGTGTCTGGATTATCTTCGATAACCATTCTGTCAACTACAATTTCAATGTCGTGTGTTTTATAACGATCAAGTTTCATTCCGGCAATTAAATCCTGAACGTCACCATTTACACGCACTTTTAAAAAACCTTGTTTGGTGATTTGTTGGAATAATTCGGCGTAATGACCTTTTCTGGCTTTAATGACCGGAGCAAGAATGTTGATGCGTTTCCCTTTGTAATCTTGAATAATCAGATTTTTAATCTGCTCATCAGAATACGAAACCATTTTTTCGCCTGTATTGTAGCTGTAAGCATCAGCGCCACGAGCGTATAAAAGTCGCAGGAAATCATATATTTCAGTAATAGTTCCTACGGTAGAACGCGGACTTTTACTGGTAGTTTTTTGTTCAATAGCAATTACCGGCGAAAGACCGTCGATTTTATCAACATCTGGACGTTCTAAACCACCAAGAAATTGTCGGGCATACGCCGAAAAAGTTTCAATATAACGACGCTGTCCTTCAGCATAAATAGTATCAAATGCCAAAGAAGATTTTCCCGACCCTGATAAACCGGTAATTACAACCAATTTTTCACGCGGAATGGAAATGTCAATATTTTTTAGATTATGAACTCTTGCACCAAGAACTTCAATAGTGTTGTCTTTATCTAACATAAATTTTAGCAAAAACGCAAAGTTACCACTTTGATTTGTTCTTTTTGTACTCGATCGTAAAAGTTTATGTTACAAATAGTAACAAAATGAAGTCGCAGATTAAGATCTTCAAAAAATGTTTTATTCAATTGTCATTGAACGTAGTTTCATTCTGTAGGCCTCTAATGCTATAGATTTTGAAATGAAACCGAAGTATTTTTCATTTCGTAAAACAGGAAGAAATGCAGTTTTAGATCTTTCGAATTTGGTCATTACAACTTCCATACTGTCGTGTGATAAAATTATTTCAGCAGGAGTTTTCATGACGTCTTTTATCTGGGTGTATTTTACGCGATATGCATTGAAAATGATCTCACGGATATCGTTGAAATGAACCACACCAACCAAATCTTTTTCATCATTAACAACAGCAAAAACGACTTGATTAGAATGTGAAATAAGATCAACCAGTTTGCTTAGATTTTCTTCTGGATGAACGGTTAAATAATCACATTGAATGATCGTGTCAATATCCAGAGTAGATAAAATGTTTGAGTCTTTATTGCTGGTAAAAGCATGACCTTTTTTGGCTAGATTTTTTACGTCAAGCGAATATTTTTCATATCGTTTAGAAATAGCAAAACTAATAGACGAAACAATCATAAGCGGAATCATTAATCCGTAACCTCCTGTAATTTCGGCAATAAGGAATATGGCTGTCAGCGGTGCGTGAAATAAGCCACTTAAGATTCCTGCCATTCCTACCATTGTAAAATTGCTGATGGGTAAATGTGATAGACCTGTGAGACTTATTAATTTGGAAAAAAAATATCCCAGATACGATCCTAAGAAAAGAGAAGGGGCAAAGTTTCCTCCGTTACCACCGCTTCCAATTGTAAGTCCAGATGCAAATACTTTTACCATCATGGTCGCCCCAACAAAGAGAAGCAGTACCCATTCATTGTTTCTAAAATCACCAAATAAAGTGTTGTTTAATAATTGGCCTGGATTTGCTTCAGATAAAATTTTAATGCTTTCATACCCTTCACCAAAAAGTGTTGGAAAAATAAAAATCAATAATGCTAAAAGTGACGAACCTATTAAGGCTTTTTTATAAGTACCAATTTGCTGTTTGGCAAAATAGTGTTCAACTCTCTGGAAATTCCTTGAATAGTAAATGGCTACAAGCCCTGTTAAAACTCCTAATACGACATAAAAAGGAATGTTGTGATAATCGAAATTTTCTTGTTTTTTGAAAGATAGAAGGATCGATTCGTCTAACACAATTGCAGATACTAAAGCACCTGTTGCGGCAGAAATCATAATAGGTGTAAAAGCAGAAATACTCACATCGACTAACAATACTTCGATGGCAAAAAGCACACCTGCAATTGGAGCATTAAAAGCGGCAGCGATTCCGGCAGCAACTCCACAGCCAATTAGCAATGTTCGATCTTTATACGCTAATTTATAGTTTTGTGCATAATTGGAGCCAAATGCAGCTCCGGTAATTACGATAGGACTTTCTAATCCGGCAGATCCTCCTAAACCTACAGTTAAGGAGCTGGTTATAATCTGCGCATACATTTGTTTTTTCGGAATGATACTTGCTTTTTTGGCAACCGCATATAAAATTTGAGAAGTCCCTTTTTGAATAGTTCCGTTTAAAACTTTTTTAACTACAAAAACGGTCAGTACAATTCCAATAATGGGAAGGATACTGTTAATGAAACTCAATTTTAAAATTCCGTTAATATAAGTGGCAAAAGAAAAAACGCTGTGAGCAAAAGTTTTTAAGACAATTACGGCAAATGCACATGAAATCCCAACCAATACGCTTGATAAAAAAATAAATTGCTTTGGCGTCAATATAGATTGCGATAAAGCAATTATGCTTTCTAGTCTTTGAAAAAGTTTTTTTATCATTATTTTTTAAAAAATTTACCGAGAATACAAATTTAAGTGTAAACATTCGATTTTGTCTAATTTTTCAAGCAAAAACTTTTTAATTTAAAATCCAGCTGCTTTATCATCGCCTCTAAAATCAGCTCCTCCTTCGAGTTTACCGTCTGGTAAAACTAAAATAGCATCTACTTTTCCAATTACAGGAGTTGTTTTCTCATTGATTAGGTAGCCTTTAGCTTTCAGGCTGTCTAAAGTATTTGGACTAAAAGCATTTGGTTCAAAAGTAATTAAATCCGGCAGCCACTGATGATGAAAACGAGGTGCATTTACTGCTTCCTGCATGCTGAAATTGTATTCGTAAACATTTAAAATGGTTTGAAGAACAGAAGTTATGATTGTTGAACCTCCAGGAGAACCCACAACCATAAAAAGTTTTCCGTTTTTTTCTACAATCGTTGGCGTCATAGAACTCAACATTCTTTTTTGTGGCGCAATACTGTTGGCTTCGTTTCCAACTAATCCGAACATATTTGGAGAACCCGGTTTGGCACTGAAATCATCCATTTCGTTGTTTAAAAAGAAACCTAATTCATCGCAGTAATATTTCGAACCAAAACCATCATTAAGTGTTGTAGTAGCGGCAACGGCATTTCCAAATGAATCTACAATTGAGTAATGTGTCGTTTCGGTGCTTTCATTATACGTCACTTTTCCTTCTTTTATTTCTGAAGATAGAGAAGCTTTTTCTGAATCAAAAGTTGACATTCTTTCTTTTAAATATGCATCCGATAAAAGTCCGTTGATTGGAATTTTTACAAAATCAGGATCTCCTAAAAACTGGCTTCTATCTGCGTAAGCTCTTCTTTCAGCTTCTACAATTACCTGAATAGATTGTTCTGAATTATGCCCCATTTTTGAAAGATAGAAAGGGGAAATCATTTTCATAATCTGAGCCAGACAAATTCCGCCGCTGCTTGGAGGCGGCATCGAAGTAATTTTTAAATCTTTATAAGTAAACTGTAATGGTTTTCTCCATTTTGCTTCGTAAGATGCTAAATCTTTAAGTGTAATAATACCGCCTTTTTTCTTTAAATAGTCAACAAGAATCTGTGCGGTTTTTCCTTTGTAAAACTCATCTTTCCCATTTTTTAAAATTCGTTTTAAAGTATTAGCAAGAGCAGGATATTTTATAGTATCATTTTCTTTATAACTTTTCGACATGAATCCGTTTGGACCGTTTGCTTTTACAATAGCGTCATGATAGGAATCATATTGTTTTTGTTGTTTTTGAGTTACAACAACTCCTTTTTCTGCAAGCGCAATTACAGGTTTTAAAATTTCTGACATTGGCAGCGAGCCCAATTTTTTATGAACGGCAAAAACACCGGCAATAGTTCCCGGAACACCAATCGCAAGCGGACTATCGGTACTTTTTCCTTTTATTACATTTCCTTCTTTATCCAGAAACATATTTTTAGAAGCTGCCATTGGTGCTTTTTCGCGATAATCTAAGGTTCCAACTTCTCCGTTTGCTTTTCGATAAACCATAAATCCGCCACCGCCAAGGTTTCCTGCAAACGGATAAGCAACTGCTAGTGCTAATTCGGTTCCTACCATGGCATCAAAAGCATTTCCGCCCTTTTTCATGATTTCAACACCAATTTTTGAAGCTTCTTCGCGAGCCGAAACGACCATTGCTTTTGAAGCTGTTAAACCTGTTGGCGCCGCCGTTTGCTGCGCAAAACTAGAAATGGTTACGAAATAAAATAACAGAGAAATTTTTTTCATAGTCAGTATGTTTTAAAACCGGTTGATTTTATAAAGTAAGTAACTTTTGGTTGGCTTGTTGTCGCAGATCTTCAAAGAAAGTGGTGAATTCCTGTTCAAATTCATCGTAAAATTCTTTTAATTCTTCGCTGGCAAACTGCATTTTAGACCTATTTTTAGACCTTCGATCCATTTGGGTCAGGATTTGATGGATTCCTTCAACCGTACGATAACTTAGAAGCCAGTTTCTCTCGATCATATACGGCATTAATCCCTGTGTTTTTTCGGTTAAAATGTCGTAGTTATCATGAAGCGAATTGTAAAATCGATTGATGAAAGTTTCCAGCTTTTCATCTGAATATTGTGTCCAGTTTTTGGCCAGAAAGTGATCATAAACAATATCTACAATGACGCCCGAATAATGGTGGTATTTTTCATGAAGACGTTTGGTACTTTGTCTGAAAATATCGTGAGAATCAGTATAAGTATCTATAAATCGGTGTAAAAGAATTCCTTTTTGAACATCTTCGGGAAAGTGTTCAAATTGTTTTCCGCGAATGCCATCGGCCATAAAATTGCCAATTTTGATTAAATCATTATCGCCGGAAAGATATATATGGGCAAGGAAATTCATTTTTAAAGATACAAAGGCGCTAAGTTATTTAGTAAAAGTATGAAAACTTTTTCAGATGATTTTATTATAATATAAACCTTTCGGTTTTAATAATTAACGATTATTTTGAAATCGTAGTGTTTTTAAGTGATTTAGCCTCTAATTTTTTTAATAAGAAAAAAACTTAACCGCTTAGTACCTGAGAACCTTGGTAACTTTTTTATATTTGTAATAAAAATAACCATAACTCACAGAAATGACTTTAATAAAATCTATCTCAGGTATTCGAGGAACGATTGGGGGGAAAGTAGGAGATAACCTGACTCCAGTTGATGCTGTAAAATTTGCTTCGGCATACGGAACCTTTCTGAAAAACAATACTTCAAAAGAAAAACTAACAGTTGTAATTGGCCGTGATGCAAGAATCTCAGGACCAATGATTCATAATCTAGTTGTAAATACTTTAATTGGTTTAGGAATCGATGTAATCGATCTTGGACTTTCTACTACGCCTACTGTTGAAGTGGCTGTTCCGCTTGAAAAAGCTGATGGTGGAATCATTTTAACAGCATCACACAACCCAAAACAATGGAATGCTCTAAAGCTTTTAAATGAAAAAGGCGAATTTTTAAGTGGTGCCGATGGTGCTAAAATTCTTGAAATTGCCGAAGCCGAAGCTTTTGATTTCTCGGATGTGGATAGTTTAGGAGAAATTATTCCAAATGATGCTTATATGGATATTCATATTGATGAAGTTTTAAATCTTCCCTTGGTTGATATTCAGGCTGTAAAAGAGGCAAAATTCAAAGTAGTGGTTGATGGTGTAAATTCATCAGGTGGAATTATTATTCCCAAACTATTAAAACAAATGGGAGTTGAAGTAGTAGAATTGTACTGTGAACCAAACGGACATTTCCCTCATAATCCAGAGCCTTTAAAAGAACACTTAACTGATATTTCAGAATTAGTGGTAAAAGAAAAAGCACATTTAGGAATTGTAGTTGATCCAGATGTAGATCGTCTAGCTTTTATTAGTGACGATGGTGAAATGTTTGGTGAAGAATATACTTTGGTTGCTGTTGCGGATTATGTTTTAAGCAAAACTCCAGGAAATACAGTTTCGAATATGTCATCTTCTCGTGCATTAAGAGATGTTACTAAAGCGCACGGCGGAAGCTACGAGGCGAGTGCAGTAGGCGAGGTGAATGTAGTTGAATTAATGAAGAAAAATAATGCTGTTATTGGCGGTGAAGGTAACGGCGGAATTATTTATCCTGAGCTTCATTATGGTAGAGATAGTTTGGTAGGTGTCGCTTTGTTCCTAACACATTTGGCAAACAAAAAAACATCAGTTGCTGCTTTGAGAGCTTCATATCCTGAATATTATATGAGCAAAAATAAAATTGAATTAACACCGCAGATTGATGTTGATGCAATTTTAGCTGCTATGACAGATAAATATAAAAACGAAGATATCTCAACAATCGATGGAGTAAAAATTGATTTTGCAACAGAATGGGTTCATTTAAGAAAATCAAATACAGAACCAATTATTCGTATTTATACAGAAGCGCCTTCTCAAGATGCTGCAGATAAATTAGCACTTAGAATTATTGACGAAATAAAAGTAATTGCTGGAATTTAATTCACAATTTCTTAAAAATAAAAAATCCTCTTTCGAAATTTTCGAAAGAGGATTTTTTATTTTGCATTTAAGTTAGTTCTTAACGATTTTAATCGATCTTTTAATAGTGCCGTAAGAAGCGTTTACGATATACACTCCCGGCGCGAGTTTATCGCCAATTTTAATATCTTCATTTGTAAAATAATCATCTGAAGAAAAACATATATCTCCTTTCATATCAACAATTTTGATAGTCAATGGTTCTGTTGTGTCTGATTTTATATGAAGCGTTGATTGGGTTTTTACCGGATTTGGATAAATAGTGAAAGAACCATTTTCTTTTTGGTGATCGTTTACTCCTAAATTAGAAACTACAGCATCAATATAATTAAAATTCATATCGTTTGATTTGAATTTAATTTTAAGGTATACTTCACCTTTTGGTAGTGTAATTCCGTTTACAACTTTGTCAGCATAAGTTTGCCAGTCTCCTGTTGGTGGAAAAGTCTCGTCTGTTTTTACTGCTACATTATTTACCAGAATATCAAATTTTCCAGTGTTTGTTGGCGAAGCAACTCTAAAAGTTAAATTGTAAACTCCTGCATCGGCTACATTGAGCATAAATTCATTCCAGTCTCCATTGTTTATAAAACAAACATTTTGCCCAGTTCCAGAATCGGTTGTGTTTTGCAATCCTGTTCCTTTTCTTCTGTAATGTTTATTAGCAGTAATTCTTCCTGGCACACTCATTTTTTTAGAAGTATAACTTTCGTTGATATAAGCCGTTCCAATTGGTTTTAAAATACCACTAGCTGGGCTTAGTAATTGCCCTTCAAGCATATCAGTCCAATCAGAAGGAACACGTCCTGTAAACCAAGAATATCGGTAAATATCAGGATCGTTTTCAAAACTGCTCACGATGGTTTTCATGAAGTTAATTTTATCAGTTTCACTTTGAATAACTCTGTTTGCAAACTCAGTTACCCAAACCGGACGATTAAAGTTTTTTAAAAGTCCTGTTACACCAATAACAGCTCCTGCTGTATTATCATACGTATGAAAAGCAATATAATCGACTTTACAGTCTGGACATAAAAGAAAAAACTGGTTATGCCACGCTACTGGATCGCTGTAACCACCATAGTTATTAGGACCATTATAGGCCGGAGAAGCACTCACAATTTCTAGATTTTTAGCTGCGGCAATTTTTTCAACATTTTTCCATGCATTTACCGCTTCCTGAGGTGTTAAGCGAGCGCCATCAGTAAAATTAGGCTCATTGAATGCTAATAGATATTTAGCTCCCGGTTTAATACGGTCAATAAAGGCTTGTACATCGCCATCGTTTACTTTTCCCCAAGCCATTGGAACATATTCTAAGCCAAGCGAAGCATAATTAGCATTAACGTCATTTTCAGGTAGAGATCCCCAATTGTACCACCACGAAATTCCGGGTTTTAAAGCCTGTAAATCGGCAGTAGAATTGTTTCCGTATGCAATTCCTCTTTTAGGACTCTGAGAAAATACAATTGCCGAACAAATTAAGGTTAATAATGTAAAAAGTAGCTTTTTGATCATGGTTAATGATTTAGTAGGTTTTGATTATTTAGTTATTTCAAATGTATAGGGTTTCTGTTTTTTATCAGAATAAAAAAATCATTACAAAAACACATCAAACGATTTCAGAATACTTCAAAAGAGGTATTTCTTTAAAACAGTTTTATTTTCTAAAAAGAAAAAGTCTGAAAAACAGCAATTGCATTTCAGACTTTTTAGATTTTTTTATTTAACACGATGTTTCCATCTTTTGTGAGTCCATAAATAAAACTCAGGAGCTTCATAAATTTGCTTTTCGACTCCTTTTAAATATTTTTCAGTGATTTCGAAATCCTTATATTCTTTCGGATCATCTGCTATTGGTACAAAAGTCGCTTCATAATATCCTCTTTTCACTTTACGTACTTCTACAGAAATGACACTTAAATCATATTTTTTCGCCAGCATTTCGGCACCGGTATGTACGGGAACTTCAACACCCATAAATTTCATAGAATGGAAAATTCTATCCAGTTTTGGTGACTGATCACTTGCTAAACCGTACATGCTTAATTTTCCGCTTCTTTGGTTTTGAGCCATTGTTGGAATTGCTTGTCTGGTTTCGATCATTTCGGTTTTATATTTCGAACGGATTTTTCGAATCAGCTTATCAAAATACGGATTGGCAAGTCTTTTATAAACAGCAATTCCCTGAAAACCTAATTTTGGATTAATAGTTAAAAGCCATTCGTAACTGGCATAATGAGAAGCAACTAGAATAACACTTTTGCCTTTTCTTGCATAATCTTGAACCAATTCGATATTCGTTACATGAAATCTTTTTTCCATTTCTTCTGGAGAAATGCTCATTGTTTTTACCATCTCCAAAAACATATCGCACATATGTTGATAGAATTTTTTTTCTATTTCTTTTCTTTCAGCAGCACTTAAATGAGGAAGCGCAAGTGCGAGATTTTCGCGAACCACTTTTTTACGGTAACCAATGATTCTGTAAATGATGAAATACACAAAATCTGAAAACCAGTAAAATATTCGGAAAGGAAGTATAGAGATTAGCCAAAGAAGTGGATAGGCTAGTATATAAACAATAAATTGCATCTAATATTTTTTCTGCAAATATAACGTAAAAATGGGTAATGAGAGATATTTTTGAATTTGGATCTAAAACTTATGTCCGAATATAACTATATTTACATCTCACATTAAACATTATTTATGAATACCATTTTAATTGGAATTATTGTTGCCAACGTTCTTTTTAGTTATAAAGGTTTTAACGATTATGCATTTTTTAGAAAGTATGAATTTCATATAGGAAGCATTCGAGCGGGAGAACAAATCAGAATGCTTTCATCTGGATTTTTACATGTTGATATCCTGCATTTGGTGTTTAATATGTATACGCTTTGGATGTTTGCTCCAGTGGTTTCGGATGCACTTGGTGATTTTTCTTTTGTTCTGGTTTATTTCGGAAGTTTAATCTTTGGAAGTCTGCTGACGATGTTATTCCATAAAGATGATTACAGCTATCGTGCAGTGGGGGCATCTGGTGCTGTAACTGGAGTTTTGTATTCGGCAATTTTATTACAGCCAGATATGATGCTTGGAATTTTTTATGTTATTCCAATGCCGGCATATGTTTTCGGAATTTTATATTTATTGTATTCAATTTACGGAATGAAAGCAAAAAATGATAATATAGGACATACGGCTCACTTTGGAGGTGCTGTAGGAGGATATCTGATTACTTTAATAAAAATGCCGTCATTAATTACAGATCACAGTTTAATGACGATTTTATTGGCTGTTCCAATTATTATACTTTTTGGAATGGCAAAATTGGGAAAATTGTAATGCTGGCATAACTTTTGAAATGCCTTTATCAAATAATTTAAATATCACAAAAAATGAAAAAACTAGTATTATTTTTAACAATCATGTTTATGACTATGTCTTACGGCCAAGAAATAAAACAAATCCCATTAATCAACGTTAACGGGGAAGGAAAAGTAAAAGTAGCACCTGATCAGGTTTGTATTTCAGCAACTGTTGAAACTAAAGGGAATAATGCTAAAGATGTCAAAAAACAAAATGACGAAAAAATGGATGCTGTTTTGAAATTCATCAAAAAAATGAATGTTCCAACAGCTGATTTTAAAACAAAACAAGTAGCTCTTAATCCGCAGTACGACTACGAGAAAAAGAAAACTAGCTACAATGCCACTCAAACTGTTGAAATCGTATTAAAAGATTTGACTAAATACGATGAATTAATGGAAGGTTTGGTACAACAAGGAATCAACAGAATTGATAATGTTTCTTTTGAATCTTCTAAATTGGCTCAATACCAGTCTGAAGCTAGAAAAATAGCGATCAAAGATGCTAAATTGAAAGCTGAAGAGTATGTATCTGTTTTAGGTCAAAAAGTAGGGAAAGCATTTACTATTTCTGATAATTCTCAGGTTTATCAGCCAAGACCAATGTACGCAGCGATGAAAACCGAAATGATGGATGCATCAGGTGCTTCAAACCAAACATTGGCAATTGGAGAAATCGAAATTACAGCCAATGTGAGCGTAAGCTTTGTTTTAGACTAAGAAGTTTTAAAACTACAATATTTGAAATCCAAATTCCAATTTAATTGGAGTTTGGATTTTTTGTTTCTAAATGAGATTAATATTTACTTTTACTCTAAAATTATTTTCATGAATAACCCTAAACAATTTCTGAGATCGCATATTGAAAAAGTTGTTGATTTAACCGATGAAGAAGCCGCTTTTATCGTTTCTCATTTCGAAATAAAAAATTTCCGTAAAGGAGATTTTATTATTGAAGAAGGAAATGAAGTAAAAGAAGTTTATTTTGTGCTTTCAGGACTTATTAAACTGGTTTATGAAGATAAAGACGCCAGAAAACATATTGTTTCGTTTGCAATGGAAGACTGGTGGGAAACTGATTTTCAGGCTTTTTATACACAAAATAAAGCGCAATTGACATTAGAATGTATAGAAAATACAACTGTATATAGTCTTTCTCTAGAAAATTTCGAAAAACTTTGTTCGGATTTATCTAAGATGGAACGCTTCTTTCTTAGAAAATCAATTGCAGGTCACATTGGTTCGCAGCAACGTATTTTGTCCTTTTTAACTTCAAATGCCCGCGAACGTTACGAACAGTTACTGCTTAAAAATTCATCATTACTGCAAAGAGTTCCTAAATCTTCGCTGGCTTCTTATTTAGGAGTTTCGCGCGAAACGCTAAGCCGTCTTTTTTAATTCGTATTTTAAAATAGTGATATTTATCACACTTCTAAAAATCAAATTGTGCTGATTTTTGCATCTGTTAATTAAAAAAAATACAAGATGGAAAAAAGAGCAATTAATCCTTGGAAATGGCAGGATGCCAGAAATTATGTTCAAGCGGTAGAAGTTACCAATGTTGCCGGAACTTTATATGTTTCGGGACAAACAGCTATTGATGACAACGGAATTTCAAGTGCGGCAGATATGAGAACTCAGATAATTCAGACTATTGAAAATCTAGAAAAAGTAATTCTCACAGCCAATTATGAACTTAAAAATATAGTAAGGCTTAATATCTATACAACCGATTCAGCTTCATTTTTTGAAAATTTTGATGTTGTACAAACGTGGATTCAAAAACATCAAATTAAACAATCAAGCACCGTTTTGGAAGTAAAAAGCCTTTTTGAAACTTTAAAAGTAGAATTGGAAGCTACTGTAGTGAAATAAGAAAAGAGTTTTTAAAAATTAAGCTCAAATTTTAAATTCCAAATTCCAGCCTTTTTTTGGAATTTGGAATTCAGTTTTTGAAATTTTTTGGCACACGAAATTTATGAATGTTTAAAAATCTCATAAAAAAGAAATAAAAATTGACAGTATTACACTACATATTGATTGATTTCTTAGATTTGTATAAGCATTGTAAAAACTTTTTGTCATGCCAATAATTGAACAATCAGAATATATCTTTCCACCTATTATTCATCGCAACAGACATGTTTCGACTATTTATGCAGCTTTGTTTAAAAAGTTTGAAGTTCCAGAATACACAAGAGAAAAATTGGAATTGAATGACGGCGATTTTATCAACATTGATTTCATTATAAATGATTCAAAAAAAGCAGTCATTTTATGTCATGGTCTAGAAGGTGATTCACGCCGAACCTACAACAACAGTTGTGCAGATTATTTTAAGCAGAAAGGTTTTTCAGTTTTTGCTTGGAACAATCGTACTTGTGGAGGAGAAATGAACCGTCTTCCAAGACTTTATCATCACGGTGCTGTTGATGATTTAGATGAGGTAGTGCAATTTGTTCTGAGAAAAGGATTCGAAGATGTTTATCTAATTGGATATTCTATGGGAGGCGTACAGCTGTTGAATTATTTAGGCTGGACAAAAGTAGATCAACGCATAAAAGCGGCTGTATCGATTTCAGTTCCCACTCATATTGCGACTAGTGCGGAAGTGCTTAAACAAGGTTTCAACAGAGTTTATCTGAAGAATTTTACAATCGACATTAAAAGAAAACTAAAACATAAAGCGAAACAATTTCCTGATTTTATAAACAGCGATCAAATCGATAATATTTCTTCTTTTGATGAAGTCGACCAGTATTTTACAGCACCGCTTCATGGTTTTGCAAGCCGTGACGATTATTATGAGCGCGTTTCTCCTGAATTTTCACTTCAAAATATTACAACTCCAGTTTTAATTGTTAATTCGCTGGACGATCCTTTCTTGGGTGAAAGATGTTATCCGAGAGCGATTGCTCAAACGAGTGAATATGTCTATTTGGAAACGCCTAAATACGGCGGACACTGTGCTTTTCCAATGCAGAATTCAACGTATTCATACGCAGAAAAAAGAGCGTACGCCTTTTTTGAATCCTTTAAAACTGCTGGGAATTGTTAACCCTACAGCTTTAAATCTTTCAAATACTAATAATAGTTTAATTACTTTTTATCGAATAATCACTTTCAGAATATTTTAATATTTAACCATATAAGATATTTACGTTATAAGCTTAAATATCTTATATGGTTATTTTTTTGAATTATAAATGCCTGTCTGATTCTTTAATTTTAAGATCATTAATACTTGCAAATCTTTTCTGCATTAGTCCGTTTTCGTCAAATTCCCAGTTTTCATTGCCATAAGCCCTGAACCATTGTCCTTCTTTATTTCTATATTCATATTCGAATCTTACTGCAATTCGATTATCAGTATGTGCCCAATATTCTTTTTTAAGTTTATAATCGAATTCTTTCTGCCATTTTCCAGCTAAAAATTGTACAATTTCTTCACGTCCGTTAACAAATTGATTACGGTTTCTCCATTCGCTGTCTATTGTGTAAGCTAATGAAATTCTTTCTGGATTTTGTGAATTCCAAGCATCTTCAGCAAGTTGTATTTTCTCCTTTGCTGTTTCAAGCGTAAAAGGAGGAAGGGGATGTTTTTTTTCCATGTTTTTAAAATTTTATAATAAGTTGTGAATTATCAGTTTTGACTTTTTAATGATTTCATTCGATTTGAATAACTGACTTTCTATAATCGAACTTTCAAATAGAAGATATATATGTGTCGACAATAATTCATCTTCTATTAAATCTTTAAAAAAAACAATCAAATCTTGTTTGTGGGCTTGTATAACTTTTAAAATGTTATCCTGATCTTTTGAAATTTCAGACATAATATTCAAAAAACTACACCCGCGGAAATCTTCATTTTCATTCATATAAATTATGAAATCAAATGCTGCGATTATTTTCTCCTTCTGCTCAATCGGTTTTGAAGTAAATTTTAATAGTTCAGAAAACCAATAATCGTGTCTTTTGTTTAGAAACTCAATACACAAATCATCTTTAGATTTGAAATGCATATAAAAACTTGCCTTAGCTACATTTGATTCACTTATGATTTGATTAATTCCAGTACTATTATATCCTTGTTTGTGAAACAAAACAGAAGCTGTTTCTAAAATTCTTTCTCTCGCTGTTTTCATGATTAATTTAAATATAGGACAAAGATATAAAAAACATTGAACAGACAAGTCTGTCTATTATTTTTTTATTTTATTTATTATTTAAAGAAGTAGAAGCTGAATAAATCGGATAAAGGAGTTAAAACGAAAAAAATAATATAAGGATGTAAGTATTGAATAAATTGGAGATGTATACTTAAACTTGAATTTTAAATGATTTGGAAGATTAACAAGCTTTGGATCGTTTAATTATCTATAATAAGTAGGTTGGGCTTTGCTTTAATATAATAAGTGTGTTTTAAATATCATTTAATTGTTATGTTTAATGCATTCAATAGTATGTTATCAATAGTAATTGGGATGTTTAAATTCAAAATGGCGACTCAATAATTGCATATTTTGTGGATTTAAACAGATAAAGTAAGAAAATACTCTTGCATGATAATAAAGTTTTAAATTCTAATTTTAATGTTGTCAGTTGGTTAGCTAAAAAACCGAAAAAAGATTGAAAAAAACTTATTGAAAAGACTTGGAAATGTAAATAAAGAGTCTACCTTTGCACCCCGCAAACGAAGCGAAGTTCCTTGGCAGACTGGAAGAAAAATTGAAAAATGAGACGAAAAAAAAGTTTCAAATTTTTTTTAAATTTTTCTTGCAGGTTTTAAAAAGAAGTTTTAGTTTTGCACCCGCTTTGAGAGACAAGCGGAAAAGAAAAGAAATTACGTTCGTAGACATATTGAATTGA
>Ga0308166_1000558_pt1 | contig 49120 bp, 41 predicted proteins | sample PhyCR2_2_FD_202137 | JGI IMG/M metagenome (GOLD analysis project Ga0308166, IMG submission 202137) | Phyllosphere microbial communities from UC Gill Tract Community Farm, Albany, California, United States - DLSLCC.R2 | ecosystem: Host-associated > Plants > Phyllosphere > Unclassified | place...
AGAAATGTCCGCCGCCTTCGACTGGATGCCGGACTCAGTCAGGCAGCACTCGCAGATGCGTCGGGAGTAAGCAGACGTACCGTGATCAAGCTTGAAGCGGGCGAAGCGAACATTAGCCTCACCGGACTCGACCGCCTGGCAGAATCTTTGGGCGTGACATTTGTTGACTTGGTCGCGGAGCCCTCGGCTCCGCGCTCCTCAATCAACGAAGTTGTGTGGAGAGGACAGCATCCTGGAAGCGTGGCGACACTGATGGCCTCCGTTCCAGCCAATAAGGAAGCACAGCTTCTGAGCTGGTGCCTGGAACCTACAGAGCGTTATGTCGGTGAGCCGGACCCCGCAGGTTGGTCGGAAATGATTTTAGTTCTCGAAGGAGAACTGCTGATCAAAACCACAGAAGAAACCGTCCTGCGCAGCGCTGGTGAGCATTACGCGTTTGCCACGTCCCAAGATTTCTCGTACATCAACGAGAGCCAGCAAGTGACGCGTTTTGCCCGGATAGTTGTGAGTTAATTTTTCTAGACAGCTAGCAACACCACTCCGCTCTTCCGCTAACAGCTACAGGCCACTAGGGTGATTATCAGCCACCCAACCACTTGCCGATGGAGCTTTCGTGTCCCTAGTACTGCCCAAGTCAACTCTACTGAATCCCTCAACGGCGCCAGCGTTGAATTGGGGAATTTTGGGCCCTGGGTGGATTGCTGAGCAATTCGCCATCTCGCTGAATACCTTGACCAAGAGCCGTATCGCCGCTGTCGGTTCACGCAGTCAAGAACGCTCCACTAAATTCGCCCGGACCCACGGGGACGAAGATACTCGCGCCTATGATTCCTATGATCAGGTGCTCAGCGACCCAACCGTGGATGTGCTCTACATTGCGGTCCCCCATAGTGGCCACGCGGAACTCGCGCTGAAAGCAATTGCCGCCGGGAAACATGTTCTCGTGGAAAAACCGATGACCCTGAACGCTGAGCAAACCCGGCAGGTAATCACCGCCGCCCGATCGGCCGGGGTGTTTGTAATGGAAGCTATGTGGTCGCGTCTTTTGCCCATTGGCAACGTGATCGCGCAGGTACTTCAGTCCCGTCTTCTTGGCGACGTTCTGGCGGTAAACGCGGACTTCGGCGCAAAGTTTGCTGTAGACCCTACGTCACGGATCTATGATCCTGCGCTGGGTGGCGGCGCCCTGCTAGACGTCGGCATCTACCCCATCGCTTTCAGTGCCATGGTTTCCCCGGCCAAAGAATTACTGCATGCCTCCGGTCGAATGACCGAGACCGGGGTAGATGCGACTTTTACGGCGGTACTGGCCAATCAGAATGGCTCCACGACGAGCGTGTTCAGCAGCATTGAAACGGATTCACCGCAGGCTGCCTGGATTGCAGGTACAGAAGCAACCTTAGAGGTAGAGCGCCCCATTTTTGCTGGATCGCGACTCGTGCTGCGCCATCACGATGGCAGCATTGCGGACAGCCAAAAATTTAGTGAGCATTCTGCTGCGACAGGTCTGGGTTGGGAAACTGCCCACGTTGCCCGGTGCATCGGCGAAGGCCTACTTGAATCTCCCGTGATGCCACTCGATGAGTCCTTGGCCATTGCACAGACCATGGACCAAATCGCTGGAGAACTTCGCAAGAGGAACTAATACACCGGAAGATGCAGTCAACGCGGATCCGTAACTGCTAAGTTGGGCACCAATGAAAAGACTGAGTACTCACCAGAGGTCCTTACTGGGGCTCTACCTGGCCCTCGTGACCTTAGCATCAGGCTTGCCAATACTCCTAGGCTTTTTCACTCCGCTCTGGATCGCGCACTACGGCACCCCTAGACCCGGAATCCTTCCGTGGTCCCCACTATTGACCGTTATTTTTGTTTTGCTCGTGCTGGCCCTCGGCGAAATCAGCGATCGAATCGTCTTGAGAGTCTTCAACACAGCGCACAAACTCCCCGTGCACATCCTGCAGGCGCTCATGACCTTTATCGTCATGCTCGCCTGCTACCGCTTGGTCATGACCACCTATGAGGCCGCATTCATTGCAGCTTTGACTGCGGTGTTGGGGTACTTGCTTCTAGCTCCGCTGATTAATCACCTGTATAAGAAAGCTCCGAAGGATTAGTGAACTGGCTCCGCCGAGTGCGGGGCACCATGCTTAGCCACGTTGTCCATGAGGATCTGTGGCCAGGCGTTGACTTCGTCGCGGGTGCTCGCCACTTGCAACGTAGCTTGGGGCAATGCATACAACAATGCCTGCGCGGTAGCCACCGGATGGGACGGATCCTCAGTCCACGCAAGAATATGTGTGGGAACGGTGACGCGCGCCAGATCTGCGAGCTGAGGCAGATCGCTGGCAGCAGCACCTCTAAAAATCGTGGGCAACAATTCCAGTGAATTATCCGGCACAGTCACCGGATTACCGATAGTGGCCGGTGGGACTGGCATATCAATGTCGGCCTGGATAAAAGCATCCCAACCTTCAGCTTCTAGCAGCTCAGCGTTGTGTATATAGGCAAGGGACTTTGCTTTGCGCGATTCCCAGGCAGTAGGCGGAAGCAATAGAGTCAGCCCGCAAAAGCGTTCAGGTTCCTTAATTGCGGCGTACAGCAAGGTGGCGCAACCCATTGATGGCCCAACACCGTACACTTTTTCATTCGGAAAATACTCGTGCAACAAGGCCAGCAAGTCATCGGCGAGGTTCTTCCACTCGTAGTCCTCAACCACCTTGCGGCCACTGGACTGACCGTGCCCGCGGGCATCGTAACGAAGCAGTCTCGTCCCACTCAGGCCACGACCCAGATCCATATTTAGTACCCGGTCGCGTGCCCGACTGGAGGTCAATCCATGCAGCTGAACTACCGGATGACCACCCTCATCGCTCAGTTCTACGTCAAGGTCAGCCCCGGTAACACTAAATTTCGCCATATTCCGAGTTCGCTTCCGTCATAGTCAGTCTTGGGTAATAGGATAACGCCATGAGACTGACGAACGTTGCACAGTTACGGCTGCCCTTTGGAAAGTTGCATGGATACGACGTTTCGATCCAGCGCACCGGAGCCGCACTCCCAATTTCTTTTGACCAGCGCCGGCACGTGTCGGCCGGAGAACGTCCGGGATCGTGGATGGCCATCAGTTTCAGGCTGCCCACCAAAGTTGAACTTGATGAGCTAGCTACAGCTTGGTTAGAGGTCATTAACCGCCACGGAACACTGCGCTCTGCATTCAGCCGTGATGCGAACGGTGAGCTGCTGTTGCAGGAAATCAATGTGACACCCGGAGCCTGGGTGCAGCACCCGGTAGCCAGCGGTCAGTCGATGAACGACGCGCTGCGCGATGTGTTTGATCAAGCCTGCTCCCCTTTTAACGCACCATCACATCGCCTGTGCCTACTAGAGACCGCCTTAGAGTCAACAATCGTCATTGCTTCGGATCACTCACACGTAGACATGTGGTCAATGCTGGTCATCGTGCGTGACTTGCTACGGGCACTCGGCCTGTCCGATGACGAAGTTGATCCGCAACTACTACCCGCAGCCAGCTTCACCGAGCACACCCGTGCCATGGTCGAAAGGCCACGAGCCCCACAAGAGGTTCACCAACGCTGGGCGCAGGTGCTGGAAGCTAGCGGATCGGTCATGCCTCGCTTCCCGCTGCCGTTGGGTGAACCAGTACCGCATGCGGAGCGGGTAGAGGTCCGTGATGTGCTCAATGTGGATGACAGTGCTGCCTTTGCAGCCCAAGCCAAGGAAGATTCCGTTTCCACTTTGACCGCGGTGATCTCTGCGATGACCTCGGTGACGTTGGACTTCGCCGATGCTCCGCTGCGCGCGGTCTTCCCCGTGCACAGTCGCTACGATCACCAATGGGATGATTCTGTTGGCTGGTTTATCACCAACTCGGTCATTGAATCCGCAGATCCAGCACCGCTGGCGTGCGCTGCCGCGGTTAAAGAGGCGGTCCGGCTCGGCTCGTGGCCATTGGAAGACATCCTCGAACCCTGGGGCGGGATGCCCGAAGAACCGGGCATGTTCGCCATCTCCTGGTTGGATCTGCGCCGACTGCCGGTACGAGTGGACTCCATCGGCCTTGAAGCCCAGTACATTGGTGCCACCATCCGCACCGACGGGGTCATGCTGTGGTTCATTTTGGATGATGCCGGACTGCACTTACGGTGCCGTTACCCAGATACCCCTGAAGGCCGTGAGCACGTAGGTGGCTGGCTGGATGCGCTGATCCTTAAGCTTCGTGCGCAGGCACGCGCTTCAGTGGGTGGCTTGCTTCGCCTCGGCGAGCGCCGTTACCGTGTGCAACGTGCCGAACGCTCCGATGTACCAGCCATTGTTGCATTGCTTTCGGATGATGAGTTGGGTGCTTCGCGCGAAGGCGATGAGCTAATAACTTACGAGCGGGCCTTCGACAAGATCAGCCGCGACTCCACCCACTATCTTGCGGTGGTGCGTGACGAGCAGGACGCTGTGATCGGCACGATGCAGCTATCGATCATTCCCGGGCTCTCTCGCAAGGGCACCACACGTTTACAGATCGAAGGTGTGCGTGTGGCCGCCAGTGAAAGGTCCCAAGGTGTGGGCCGGGCAATGCTCGAATGGGCGCACGCGCACGGCCGGGCCCGAGGCGCCCGACTTGCTCAGCTGACCACCGATTCCTCAAGGCTCAAGGCGCACCAGTTTTATGCACGCTTGGGCTACGAAAAGAGCCATGTGGGTCTAAAACTGGAACTCTAAGCTGCGCCCGAGGGCGCGGCCAGCTTAGGCTCGTCCCGCGCCCTCGTCAGCAACCACGGTGAAGATATTCGGTTGCACATAACCAGCCTGCTCAAAGGCGGTCAACACCGCTTGGCTGACCGACTGAACCTGGTCCCGCTTGACCAAGGCAATAGCGCTGCCACCAAAACCTCCACCGGTCATCCGTGCACCAATGGCGCCAGCACCCATGGCCGCTTCTACCGCAGTATCAAGCTCCTCGCTGGAGATTTCATAGTCATCTCGCATTGATACGTGGGACTGATACAGCAGCTGCCCTACAGCAGCCAGATCTGCCTCGTTTAAGACCTTCACCGTATCGAGCACCCGCTGGTTTTCGGTGACAATATGCTTTGCCCGGCGCCTGATGACTGGATCGTCAATGGCAACAAGGTCATCCACCCTAGCCACATCGCGAAGCGCGTCAACGCCCAAAACTTCACAGGCCTGTTCGCAGCTGCGCCGACGTGCCGCATAACCACCGTCAACATGCGAATGTTCCACCCGTGTATCCATGACCAAGATGACCGCGTCTTCCTGCGCCAAGGGCAACGGTACGTTTTGGGCATCCATGGAACGGCAATCCAAGAACAACGCGTGCTGTGCTTGTGACATCAACGAGGCACTTTGATCCATGATGCCTGTCGGTGCACCAACAAACTCATTTTCTGCCCGCTGGGTCAGCAGGGCCATCTGGGTATGTGAAAGCCCCAAGGCATAGAGATCGTTGAGGGCAACGATAGTTCCGACTTCCATCGCATGAGAAGAGGACAGGCCAGAACCCACAGGCACATCCGAGTCCACCAACAGTTCAAACCCGGACAGTCCAACGCCCTGGACCTGGTTCAGCGCCCACACCACGGCCGCCGGATAGGCAGCCCAGCCAGGCACAGCCCGAGGCACCAGCTCGTCGACGGTAATTGAGGTGACGGCAAGTGTTTCACCGCCCCCGTAGGTGGATGCGAAGTCCAAGCTCTGACTTTCCGGTTCCAGTTGGGACTTTCGACGGATCGCCACCAGAGCGTTTTTGTCGATGGCGAAGGGCAGAACATAACCCATGTTGTAGTCGGTGTGCTCACCGATCAAATTCACCCGTCCTGGTGCACGCCAGATGCCTTCGGGGTGATGCCCAAAGGTCTTGGTGAACTTCTCACGCAGGGCGGCTACGCGTGCAGCGTGATCTTTGCTTCCGCTAATGCTCACAGGGTGACCTCACGCAATCTTGCGGCCGTCGTTTCGGCTGGAATGTCATTGATAAATGCGCCCATGGCCGCTTCTGAACCGGCCAGGAACTTCAATTTGTCCACGTCCCTGCGTGGGCTGGTTAGCTGCAAGTGCAACCGGGAGGCTGCGCGTTCCTTGGGAGCTAGCGGAGCCTGATGCCAAGCGGCGATATACGGAGTTGGGGTGTCATACAGGGCATCAAAACGACGTAATAGATCGCGATACATGATCGCTAATTCGTCTTTTTCTTCCTCGTTTAGTGCCGCAAAATCCGGTACGTGACGGTTTGGAACTAAATGAGCTTCCAGCGGCCAGCGTGCAGCATAAGGAACAAACACAGAGAAATGCTCACCTTGCACCACCATGCGCGCGCCTTCAGCCTGCTCAAATTCCAGGATGTCACCCATTAGCGTTCGGCCGGTTGATTCTAGGTGCTTGACGGCTTGATCTGCCATCTTGCGGGCCGTGGGAGTTAGGTACGGGTAGGCATAGATCTGACCGTGCGGGTGGTGCAGGGTCACGCCAATATCTTGCCCACGGTTCTCAAAGGGGAACACCTGAGCAATGCCTTCCATCGCCGAAAGCTCTTTGGTGCGTTGCGCCCAAGCTTGAACCACCGTGCGTGCACGCTCGTCATTTAACGATGCGAAAGATCCTGCGTGATCAGGAGTGAAAACCACAACTTCACAGCGTCCGTAGGCCGGTTGCGGCACTTGTTCGGTCGGCACTTCTGGAATTTGGCCAAGCGCAGGGCCCAAGGAGGGGAAGCGGTTTTCAAAGACCACTACGTCAAAATCTTCGGCCGGGATTTCGCTCTGGCGTCCATCAACGCTCGGGCACAATGGGCACTGGTCTTTGGGTGGCAGGTAGGTGCGTGACTGGCGGTGAGCCGCCACCGCGACCCAGTCGCCGGTCAACCGGTCATAGCGCAGTTCCCCGGGCTCACCACGCGGATCTAAGGCTCGGGCGTCATGCACCCATTCGGGCACGGTGCCCGAGGCGTCGGCAAAGAAGATCGCTTGACGTCCGTCAGCTAGGTGATGAACTCGGTGGGTTGCTACATGTGCTGCGTTGCCCTGCGGCATGGAAATTTCTCCAGATAATTCTTGAATGTGGAGCTGTTGGTTATCGGGCGGCACTTAGCCGGCCTTTACTGGACCGATCAGCCAACTAGCTTGGTGTGTGGCCGCTGGTTGAAGGCGGACGACGTCTTCACCGGAATTAAAGGCACCCGGTGGGCAAGTCATGGGTTCAATGGCAAGCCCGGTGCGATCCAGCTGGGGATCATCACGATCCGCGGTGTGCACCTGAACCCAAGGGCAGGTTTCATCCCAGATAATTTGCGAACCCACACCATGGGCGTCGGTGAGAATTGCCCGGGTCTGCCTCTGGCCATCAAATTCCAGCGACGTATAGGCATGGTCGATGAAGGTGGTGCCCAGTGTCTTAGGTGCACGGAAATCTAGTTCGGTGTCGGCCACGTTGACGACCTCTGTGGGCAGCAGGCGCCGGCCTTGGGTCAGCTGCACCTGTTGGGCCGGCAGGCTCAGCGTCCACTGGTTCACCCGTTCGCCGGGGGCCACCAGGTAAGCGTGCGAACCCCAACCGAAGGGGGCTGCGGCGTCGCCGAGGTTGGTGGCGGTAGCCGTGGTGCGCAGGCCTTCGGCTTCCAGTTGGTAGCTGATGACCAGCTCTATGTGGAAGGGGTAGCCTTCGCTCGGGGTGATGATTGTGCGCAGCTGTGCGCTCTGCTCACTGTGGTCGGTGAGGCTGAAGTTGGTGTCGGCCACCAGCCCGTGCAGGGCATGCCCGCGCTCGGGTTCGGTGATCGGTAGCTGGTATTCGGTCCCGTCCCAGCGGTAGCTTCCGTCGGTCACCCGGTTGGGCCACGGGGCGAGGATGGCGCCAGAAAATGCGGGGCGAGGTAACTGTGGGTCAAAGGCCCGGACCAGCGGCTGGCCTTGATATTCGAGGCTAACCAAGGTGGCGCCAACGGCGGCCAGTTGGGCACTAAAGCCGTGAGCCACCAGGTTCACCACCTGACCATTAAAGTCGGTCACTTGAGGTTCGTTCGTGCGGTGCATGATTCCTCTTTCTCTGCTGGTCAGGTTTCTCTACTAGTCCGGGACAACGTCGTGACACACGCTGGGCCCCTCCACACCGATGCGGAAGGGCCCAACGAGCACTTACTTGGTCTGCGTGGCTTAGCTACCTGCGCCAGCGCGACGCTTGTTGTAGATATCGAAGGCTACTGCCAGCAGCAGCACGATACCCTTGACGATCTGCTGGCTGGAAGCACCAACACCCATCAGCTGCATACCGTTGGACAGTACCGCCATGACCAGGCCACCGACGATGGCGCCGGTAACTCGGCCTACACCACCGGTGGTTGATGCTCCACCGATGAAGCAGGCGGCGATGGCGTCCAGCTCAAACATGTTGCCAGCACCAGGCTGTGCACCGTTGGAACGCGAGGAGAAGACCACGCCAGCCACACCGGCGAGCAGACCCATGTTGATGAAGATCCATAGGTTGATCTTCTTCACGTTCACACCCGAAAGCTTAGCTGCCGAAAGGTTGCCACCGATGGCGTAGACGTGACGACCAAAGACGGTGCGTGTGGTCAGTACGTTGTAGCCCAGGATCAGAATGGCCAAGATGATCAGCACAATCGGCATGCCACGGCTGGTAGCGATCTGCCAGAAGAACCAGAGGATGATGATGGCGGTGATCGCGTTTTTGCCCAAGAACATGGCCATGGACTCAACACTCTGGCCGTACTTCATCCGGCCCTGACGGTTGCGCCACTGCGAGTAGACCAGACCGGCCACGGCAATTACGCCGATCACCAAGGTGAAGGTATCAAAACCGTAGCCGCCGAGCAGTCCGTTCAGGAAGCCACCGGCGATCTGTCCGTACTCACCAGGGAATGGCGAGAGCGAAACGTTATTAAGCACTTCGTAGGTCAAACCACGGAAGAGCAACATGCCTGCCAAGGTCACAATGAAGGCCGGGATGCCCACATAGGCCACCCAGAATCCTTGCCACAGACCACAGATGGCGCCCACGGCGATGCCGGCAAGCATGCCAACCCACCAAGGCATATCGTGCTTGATGATCAGTACCGCGGAGACCGCGCCGGTCAGTGCCACCAGTGAGCCCACCGACAGATCGATGTGCCCGGCGACAATCACGATGATCATGCCCAAGGCCAGGATCAGCACGTAGGAGTACTGCAGGACAATGTTGGTGATGTTGGTGGGGCTCAGTAGCAGCCCGTTGGTCAGAATGCTGAAGAGCACCACGATGAGCACGAAGGCAATGTAAATGCCCGAGGTGCGCAGGTTCTTGGTGAAGATATCCTTCAACTCGGTTGTGAGTGTCATCGGGTGCTTTCCTTCTCGATGGTCATGAGTTCCATGAGGCGTTCCTGGGTGGCTTCGGCTGCCGGTAGCTGCCCGGTCATTCGTCCGTAGGCCAGAGTGTAGATACGGTCGCAGATGCCCAGCAGTTCGGGCAATTCGGAGGAGATCACCAGAACTGCCTTACCGGCGGCAGCCAGCTCGTTGATGATGGTGTAAATCTCGTATTTGGCGCCAACGTCGATACCGCGGGTGGGTTCGTCGAGGATCAGTAGCTCTGGTGCGGTGTGCAACCACTTGCCCAGCACCACTTTCTGCTGGTTACCGCCCGAAAGGTTTCCGACCTTGGCCATCACGTTGGGGGTTTTGATCCGCATGGACTGGCGGTAATGCTCAGCGATCTGAATTTCCTTGTTGCCGTTCACAAAACCGTTGGAGGAGATCTTTCCCAGACCAGCGGCGGTGGTGTTAACGCGGATATCTTCGATCAGGTTCAGCCCGAACTTCTTGCGGTCCTCAGAGACGTAGGCGATGCCCGCCTTGATGGCCTTGCCTACCGTAGAGGTGTCCACCGGCTTGCCGCCCATCAGCACACTGCCACTGATATTGCGGCCGTAGCTGTGGCCAAAAACGCTCATCGCCAGCTCGGTTCGTCCGGCACCCATCAGTCCTGCGATGCCCACGATTTCGCCGGCACGCACGTTCAGTGAGGCGTTGTCCACCACGGTGCGCTCTTGCTGCACTGGGTGCTGTACCGACCAGTCGCGGACTTCAAAGACCACTTCGCCGATATTCGGTTCGCGCTCTGGGTAGCGTGAGGACAGTTCGCGTCCCACCATGCCGCGGATAATGCGGTTCTGGTTAGATGCCGGGTCGGCCATGTCCAAGGCTTCAATGGACTGGCCATCACGGATGATCGTGGTGGTATTGGCAATGTCTTCGATTTCGCCCAACTTGTGCGAAATGATGATCGAGGTGATGCCCTGATCGCGAAGTCCGCGCAAAAGGTTCAACAGGTGCTCGGAATCATCGTCGTTCAGTGCAGCCGTTGGCTCATCCAAGATCAGCAGCTTCACGTTTTTGCTTAGCGCCTTGGCGATTTCTACCAGCTGCTGCTTGCCAACGCCCAGCTGACCTACCTGGGTGATGGGCAGTTCATCCAGGCCCACCCGCTTGAGTAGATCGGCGGCTCGGTGATTGGTTTCGTTCCAGTCGATGAAGCCACCGCGGGAGGTTTCATTGCCGAGGAAAATATTCTCTGCCACCGACAGGTAAGGCACGAGCGCCAGTTCCTGGTGGATAATCACGATGCCCTTGGCTTCGGAATCCTTGATGCTCGCGGCTTTGAGCTCTTCGCCTTCAAAAATGATCTGGCCCTCGTAGCTACCGTGCGGGTAAACCCCGGACAGTACCTTCATGAGGGTGGATTTGCCGGCGCCGTTTTCGCCGCAGATGGCGTGAATCTCGCCGGTGCGGACCGAGAGGTTGACGCCGTCTAGCGCCTTGACCCCGGGGAAAGTCTTGGTGATCTCCTGCATTTGCAGGATGGTGGTGTCCATAGTGCAGACGTCCTTGGTGTGTGCTGTGAGCACCCTGCCCGTTGCTGGCCGCAACACCTAGGGTGTTGCGGCCAGCGCGGGGCGTGGGAGACTACTTGCTGCGGCCGGCCTTAACTTCTTCTGCCGTGTAGTACTTGGAGTCAACGAGCAAGGACTTGATGTTGTCCTTAACCACGATGTCCGAATCCAGCAGGAAGGATGGAACGACCTTCTTGCCGTTGTCGTAGCTCTTGGTGTCGTTGGCCTGTGGTTCGTTGCCCGAACCGTAAGCCTTGACGGCCTCTACTGCCTGGGTAGCCAGCTTGCGGGTGTCCTTGAAGATGGTGGCGTACTGAACGCCGTCTTCAATGAGCTTTACCGAAGCGATTTCTGCGTCCTGGCCACTGATGATTGGCAGGCCGCCCTTGATGGACTTGCCGTAACCAGCGTTGGACAGTGCGGTGATGATACCGCGCGAGATGCCATCAAATGGTGAGAGCACACCGTCGATCTTGGTCTTGCCACCGGCGTAGTGAGCGGTGATCAAGTCCTCCATGCGCGACTGAGCCTCTTCCTGGCTCCAACGCAAGGTGGCTGCCTGCTGGATGTCGGTCTGACCGGACTTAACCACTAGGGTCTTGTCATCCAGGTATGGCTTGAGCGTATCCATTGCACCCTTCCAGAAGAAGTGTGCGTTGTTGTCATCAATGGAACCGGCGAAGAGCTCGATGTTCATCGGGCCCTTCTTGTCGGTCTTCTTGCCGTCCTTGTCCAACAGGCCTAGGCCGGTGAGCAGCGAGGTTGCCTGCTGTACACCCACCTTGTAGTTATCGAAGGTGACGTAGAAGTCAACGTTTTCGGTGCCGTTGATCAAACGGTCGTAGGAGATGATCGGGATATTCGCATCCGCTGCTGCCTGCAGCTGGGTGGAAAGTGCGGTGCCATCAATCGAGGCCACCACCAGAATGTCATCACCCTTGGTGATCATCTGGTCGATCTGCTGCTGCTGGGTAGGGATGTCATCGTTTGCGAACTGCAGGTCTACTTCGTAGCCCGCTGCTTCCAGCTGTGACTTGACGGCCTTGCCGTCAGCGATCCAGCGCTCGGAAGTTTCGGTTGGCATTGCTACGCCGACCTTCATGTCCTCAGGTGCTTTGGTTTCTTCGCCGCCACCTGCTCCTGCGCCTCCACCTGCACCGCTACCGCCGCAAGCTGCCAGCGAACCGATCAGTGCGAGGGAACCAATGGTCGCCGCAGCTTTGCGGGTCCAGTTATTCCATGCCATCTTTTCCTCCTTGAAAATGTGCCACACTCTGCGAGTGAGACGGGGCTCACACCATGTTAGCGCTAACATAGCGGGTTAGGCCAGCCCTAATTGAAGATAAATTAAGAATCCTTACTCATTGCGTTTTTCAGGTCCACAGAATGCGCCTGAAAGGCACAAAAAACCCTGAAAAATCAGCTAAGAACTAGAAACCCTGGGCCAGACGGTAGTAGCTCTGGTTCACTCGAATCTGCGCAGCGAAGTTTCGTCGTGTCGTTTCTTCGTCAATGACCAGCAGTTCAGTTCCTGCGATTTCCGCAAAAATTTCAAAAGCTTCGATGCCGGCAGCGGTGGACATCACCGTATGGTGCGCTCCACCGGCAGCCAACCACGACTCTGCCGACACGTTGAAGTTTGGTCGTGGGCTCCATACCGCACGGGCTACCGGCAGGTGCGGTAGATCAGCCGGTGGGGTCACTACATCCACCACGTTGGCGGTGAGGCGGAAACGCTCTCGCATATCTGCCATGGAGACCACCACGGCCCCCTGAGTGGCATCTGCATTGAACACCATGCGGACCGGATCTTCGCGGCCACCAATGCCCAGCGGGTGGATTTCCACACGTGGCTTGCTGGTAGTCAGCGAGGGGCAAACCTCGAGCATGTGAGCACCGAGGATCAATTCCTTACCCTCGGTTAGATCGTAGGTGTAGTCCTCCATGAGCGAGGCACCACCGGGCAGGCCTTCGCCCATCACCTTGGCGGCACGGACCAGAACCGCGGTCTTCCAGTCGCCCTCGGCGCCAAAGCCGTAACCCTTGCCCATCAGTCGCTGTACTGCCAGACCGGGTAGCTGCTTCAGTCCACCGAGATCCTCAAAGTTGGTAGTGAACGCCATGGCATTGGCTTCGCCGAGGAATTTTTCCAATGCGATTTCCTGACGCGCTGCGTAGCGCAGCGACTCGTGACGATCCCCGCCGGCACGAAGTTCTTCAACGACGTCATACTCGCGTTCGTACTCGGCCACCAGTGCATCAATCTCGGAATCAGCCACAGCCTCAACGGCCTGAACCAGGTCGTTGACAGCCCAGGTGTTCACCGAAACACCAAAGCGAATTTCAGCCTCAGTCTTATCCCCCTCGGTGACCGCAACGTTGCGCATGTTATCGCCAAAGCGGACCAGATTCAGGTTCTGCATGGCATTAAAGCCTGCTGCACCGCGAACCCAGGTGCCCACGCGGCGGGCAACTGCAGGGTTGGATACGTGACCCACCACAGTGGTTCGTGCTGCACCCAACCGGGTAGCCAAGTAGGCGTATTCACGGTCGCCGTGCGCTGCCTGGTTCAGGTTCATGAAGTCAAAATCAATGGAATCCCAAGGCAGTTCAACATTGGCCTGGGTGTGCAGGTGCAACAATGGCTTCTGCAAAGCCTTAAGCCCATTGATCCACATCTTGGCCGGGCTGAAGGTGTGCATCCAGGTGATGACACCAAGCACCTGGTCATCCGAATTGGCCTCCAACATGGCACGACGGATCGATTCGGAATCTTTAAGAACCGGCTTCCAGATGATCTTTGCTGGAACCTCGCTGGAAGCATCCAACACGCGGGCCACCTCGGTGGACTGCTCGGCCACCTGGCGTAGGGTTTCCTCGCCGTAGAGGTCCTGACTTCCAGTGAAGAACCAGATTTCTTTGTTGTTATATGCCTTAGTCATGATGTCCTTACTGTCCGTAAACGTTCTGGTAGCGCTCATAGAGCGAGTCAATTTGTGCGGGATCGATGGGCTGCGGATCCCCAAGTTGTTGCGCGATATGCACGGTGCGAGCCACTTCTTCACACATCACTGCCGCCTTGACGGCAGCTCGGGCATCTTTGCCGATGGTGAAGGGTCCATGGCTGGCCATCAGTACCGCGGGGCTCCGTGATTCGCGCAGCGTGGAGACAATGCCTCGGCCGATGGAGTCATCCCCGATGATCGCAAACGGTCCGACGGGAATGGGCCCACCAAACTCGTCAGCCATCATGGTTAGCACGCAGGGAATCTCTTCTCCACGGGCCGCCCACGCGGTGGCATAGGTGGAGTGGGTGTGCACCACACCGCCGACTTCAGGCATGTGTTCGTAGGTGTAGGCGTGCGCTGCGGTGTCCGAGGACGGCGCGTGTTTACCCTCAAGAAGCTGACCGTCCAGGGTGCAGACCACCATAGATTCAGCGGTCAGGTCATCGTAGGCAACACCGGACGGCTTGATGACAAATAGGTCCTGGCTGCCGTCGCTCACTTCTGGATGGCGTACTCGTTGGGAGACGTTGCCCGCGGTCCACACCACCAGCTCATAACGCGGGAGTTCGGCGTGCAGATCTGCAACAACCTGACGTACCCGTTGCACTTCATCGCGCATGGATTGCGGGTAGCGTTCCAGGGAAAGTTGTTGATTCATTGATTACTCATTTCGTTCAAAAACTGAGGCAAAAGTTAGATGACGGTGATGGCGGTTCGTTGAATTTCTAGGCCGGCTTCATAGGTATTCAGATAGCTAGCGAAGCCAGCTTGATCCGCTTCTTGCGGTTCGGCCAGGGACAAACGCGCATCAGCAAAGACCTCGGAATCTAAGAATTCCGGCAGAGTTGAATCCACGCCGTCCAGCACTCGGCGGCGGTAAGCCGCGAGCACCGCAATGCCCCACGCTCCCCCGTGGCCGGCACTCTCGCCGACCAGTACCGGGGTGTTGATCGCGGCTGCCAATAGTCGTTGGGCCACACCTTGGGTGCGGAAGATGCCGCCGTGGGCAAACATCTGTTTGACCTCAACCCCTTCGGCGGCCAAGACACGCATGCCAAGGCTGAGGGTGGCAAACATGGAGTAGACCTGAACGCGCATGAGGTTGGCCAGATTCAGCGTTGAATCCGGTGTTCGCAGAATCGCTGGGCGACCTTCTGCCAAGTTCGCCACCGGTTCGCCGGATAGGTTGTTGTAGGCCAAAAGTCCGCCGCCATCTGCGGCTCCGTCGAGGGCTGAACCCAAGAGGGTTTCGAAGACCGTGTTCTCATCGGCCTTGTGTCCTAAGGCTTGGGCGAACTGTCCGAAAACTTGGGCCCAGGCAGCAAATTCGCTGGCCCCGTTGTTGCAGTGGACCATGGCCACTGAGCTTCCGTCCGGGGTGGCGACTACATCGATTTCGTGGTGCACTTCGGTCAATGGAGCATCAAGAACCACCATGGCAAAAATGGAGGTGCCGGCCGAGATGTTGCCGGTGCGCACTGCCACGGAATTGGTGGCGACCATGCCTGTTCCGGCATCCCCTTCCGGAGGGCACAATGCGGTTCCTGGCTTGAGCTGTCCGGTGGGATCAAGCAGTAATGCCCCGGCCTCGGTGAGTGATCCAGCATCGCCGCCAGCAGGCAAGACCTGAGGCAATAGACCAAGAAGTGAACCGGTAGCACCTTGCTGTTGCGCTAGGGCGTCGAAGCTGGCCAGCATGCTGGCGTCGTAGCTACCGGTAGCTGAGTCGATGGGGAACATTCCTGCTGCATCGCCCACGCCAAGCACAAATTTTCCGGTCAATTGCTCGTGAACGAACCCGGCCAGAGTGTTCAGGCGAGCTACCTGTGGGACATGTTCTTCGTGGTCAAGCAGTGCTTGGAAGTAGTGGGCTACGGACCAGCGCTGCGGGATGTTGAAGTTCAGTTCTTCGCTGAGCTTGGCGGCGGCCTCGGCGGTCGAGGTGTTGCGCCAGGTGCGGAAGTCGACAAGCAATTCACCTTCGGAATCAAAGGCTAGGTAGCCATGCATCATGGCAGATATTCCGATGGATCCAAGCTGCGTTGGGCGTACCCCGTGACGCGCTTGGGCATCGGTAAGCACCTGGGCCATGCAATCTTGAAGTCCGGCAATGATCGCTTCGCGGGAGTAGGTCCAGTTTTTGTTTTGGTACTGGTTTTCCCACGCGTGGCTGCCGCTGGCTAGCTGCTGGTGATCAGGACCAATCAGGCTGGCTTTGATATTCGTTGAACCGAACTCGATGCCCAGCACGGCCTGACCGTTGGTGATGATCTCTCGGGCCGTTGACCCGTTGAGCTGTGTTGCCATGAATTCTCCGTTCGCACAGCTCGTTGAGCAGCGCCATTGCCATCGTCCGCTGCTCGATGCGTGAAAAAACAGCGTCGAGCAGAACAGAACCTCGATGCAATGTTAGCGCTAACAATTTGTGATGCGCAACACCGATTTCAAAATACTGGCAACTAGAAGACGATTACTGAGACTTTGGAGGTGCCGTGCTTGCGCGAATGACCAGCGTTGGAGCGATCACCTTTGGGGTTTTATCGGCGGTGACACCTTCGAGCAATTCCGTGAGTGCTGCATGGCCAACGTCCCTAAATGGCTGGCGAACAGTGGTCAGTGATGGGATGAGGAAATTAGAAATCTGCAGATCGTCAAAGCCAATCACCGAGACGTCGGTTGGCACCTCCAATCCGGCTTCCCAGAAGGCGCGCAAGATGCCCGTGGCCAGATAATCATTGGCGGCAAACACGGCGGTCACTTCCCCAGCGCGCACCGAATCGACCAGCCTCTTGCCCGCCTCATAACCGCTCGGTGCCAACCAAGATTCGGCAGGCACTTCGATGACCGGAGCTTGAGCTTCCAGCATTTTTTCTTGCCAGCCGATTTGGCGTTCAGTGGCGTCAAACCAGCCGGTTGGTCCAGAAACATGGGCGATTTTGCGGTGACCTAAAGCCAAGAGATGGCCAGTAGCTATGCGCGCGCCTTCACGCTGGTCAACATAGACGTAATGGGCCGGATCTGATTCGGGCACCGTGGTGCGAGCTGCGACAACCACCACCGGAATTTTGAGCGCCGCATCGTCCAAGGCGTCAATCACCTTTTCGAACGGCGCAACCATCACCACGCCATCCACACCTTGGTCAACCAAGTGATTCAAAGCTTCGGTTGAGCTGTGGGCGTCGTAGCGATCCAGGGCGGTCACGGTCACGAAGTAGCCTTGCGCGCGGGCAGCAGCTTCGATGGCTAGGACGGTGGATTGCGGTCCGAAAAACTCACTACCGATGGTCAAAATACCAATGGTGCTGGAGTGCGATGTGGCAAGTGCGCGGGCAGCTCGATTGCGACGATATCCAAGTTGACGGATTGCTTCCATCACCTGATCACGCGTTCCGGCTCTGACGTTTGGGTGGTCGTTGAGCACGCGTGAGACAGTCTGGTGCGACACCCCTGCCAGGGCCGCCACATCCGCCATTGACGGGGGCCTGTTACTTGGGTGGCCTTCACCGGGCTGAGCAATGTTCACAACGGTCATTATTGCAAAGACCAGCGCTTTGACTACTGTCGAGCAGGGCAACCCTGACCTCTATAACCCGGCATAGAACTATATACCTCGTCAGGCATATGTATATTTACATGCCAATATCCTCTAGATCGCGGTTATTTTCCCTGATTTGCCTGAACTCTGCGTCTGGATAGAAGTCTTGATTCTCGGGACGCATTAATAAGTCCGGATCTGCACATTCGGCCGTGTTGAGAACTTACCGAACCTGGTAAATCGCTCCGTTGGAGACATCTTCTTCGAGTGCTTCGAGGGTGCGTCCACGTGTCTCTGGAACCTGGGTAGCCACGAACCACAGCGCCAGTGCGCCAACACCTGCAAAGATAAAGAAGGAGCCAGCGATCCCAACACCGGATACCAACGATGGGAAAAAGAGCGTCAACACACCATTGGTGCCCCACCCAAAGAACACCGAGATACCGATGCCTAAACCACGCATGTGCAGCGGGAAGATTTCAGCTAGCCAAACCCACACGGCAACGCTCAGAAAAGTTTGCATTGAGGCCACAAAAGCTACGACCAGAATCAAAATGACAATTGGGCGTAGCGCGTTTCCCACGGGCAGCACCATGCTGGCGAAGGCTACTAACAAGTGGCACGTGGTGGTCAAGGACAGACCAATAATGAAGGTCTTGCGGCGATCAAGACGGTCCATATTGCGCAGGGCAATCACGCCACCAATCACAGCGACGACGCCAAAAGCGATATTGGCCAAGACCGCCTGTTGCGCGGTCATGCCCGCTTCTTCCAGCACTCGTGTTCCGTAGTACATGATCGAGTTAATGCCGGTGAGCTGCTGCATCGTTGCAACGCCGATACCAACACAAACAATGCGCATCAGCCATTTGTTGGTCAACACCGCCTTGATACCTACGGGCTTATTTTTCAGATGTTCCCTTTCGGCTACGATCTGAATTTCTTGCACCTCGGCGAGCGCTCGATCAGGTGAACGGACAGTATTAAGCACACCGAGTGCCTTGTCGTAGTGCCCCTTCTCGACTAGCCATCGAGGAGATTCTGGCATGCGCAACATTCCGAAGAACAGAACCAGGGCTGGCAACGCACAGATAGAGAACATGATGCGCCAGACACCGTCCATACTTCCGCCAAGCCAGGTGCCCAAAATAGCGTTCATCACGAAGGCAGCAAGCTGACCAGCAACGATAGCTAGCTCGTTACGACCGGTAATGGAACCACGAATCTCGTAGGGAGCCAGTTCTGCCAGGTAAACAGGCACCACGGTGGATGCGCCACCCACGGCCAGGCCAAGCATGATGCGTCCGGCGACCAGAACGCTGAACCCCGCTAGAGAGAAGGTTCCTGATTCTGGGCCCGCCGGAGAGAAGACCACAAAAAGAGTTCCAATGAAGAACAAGATGGCCAGTGCGACGATGGTTTTGCGCCGGCCCCACGAATCAGCGATCTGACCCGAGATGAGCGCTCCGAGTGCGGCGGCGAAGACCAAAGAGCTAATCACAACGCCAACTTGCAAGAGGTTTAGGCCAAGCTCCGCGGCCATGGGACCTTCAGCACCGTTGGCAACACCCGTGTCATAGCCAAAGAGCAGTCCACCAAAGCAAGCAACAATCGAGATGAGTCCCAAACGCTTGGAATGCGGGCCCTTAGTCAGCCGCGGCAGACTCGATTCGGCAGCAAGATTCTGCGCACTGGACATAAAACTCCTTCGGACGGCCCGGAGAAAAGCGTGGTCGGCCTGTGTCGTTCACTGGATCCTCTGCGATCCAGTCGTTTTCTCTCGGTGCAACAAGGGCGGGAAGGATTGACCTTTTCGTCTGAATACCCTGTTATGCAACATTCAGCATGACCCTGATCTTCACCGACGATTGGTTTTCCCAGTCTCGCCCAACCCTAATAGTTTCATCGAACGCAGGCCCGTCCAAACTCACTGCCCCTGCCTTGATCGCGCGGAGATCGAGATGACTAGATTTCACTTCGGCGAAACCGGAACAAAGATCTAACTGCTGCGCTCCTCGGGTGCAAACTCGTCCTTCAGATACCCGATCGCATGAATTATCTGTCACCGCGTGTATTCACTCAGTTCCAGCAAAAGATTGCTCATCAGTGTCTATCTTTCCGGTGGCATCTGGGCATAAGATTCATAATAATCTTTGTACTGACAACTGTACATATGATCCTCAAGTAATCGCTGCCAAAGTCAAGGAGGACCCATGGCAAAACTGTCCATGAACGTCACCACAAGTTTTTATGGAAACGTGGCCACCGATATCGCAACAGCTAAGTCGGCAGGATTCGGTGGCATCGAATTACAGAGTCCAAAGCTCTACCGCTATCTCGACGCTGGTTACTCGGTACACACGCTTCCAGACATGCTTACCGGCCTTGAAGTTACCGGAATTGGTGCAGTCCTCGACCTCGAACGTCAGGGCACGGCACGGGAAGAAATGCTTCTGGAAGTCAGGCGCATGGCCGAAATCGCGACCGTGGTCGGAGCACCAATCCTTCAAATGTGTACCGGACCCGTGGACTGGAACGTGGTTAAGGATTTCAAGTCCGGAAGCCTCGCGGCCTCCGATGGGCGTTACCGCGGAACCCTTGGATTATCAGAATCGCAAGCACTTGACATCGCAGCCGATAACGTCTCGGCGGCAGCACTAATCGCCGCCGAGCACGGACTAGAGATCTACCTAGAACCTTTGGCATGGTCCAACATCAACCGATGCCGCCAAGCCCTAGAAATTATTGAACGGTCCGGCCAGGATAACGTCGGTATCGCCCTAGATACGTGGCACTTCTGGACCGTTGGTGACACCTTGGAAGAGGTCGCGGCCCTTCCTAAGGAACTCATCAAAGCGGTCCATATCTCAGACGGGTTAGATCTAGATCGCGAACGCGATGTCCCCACCCAAGATGTGCACCGCAATGTGGTGATCGGTGGCGGTGCCATCCCATTGCAACAGTGGGTGGATGCGGTGAAGTCCACCGGCTACGACGGCTGGTGGGTCTCGGAAATGTTCTCGGATCGCGCCAATGAACACGACTTCCACAAGGTCGCCAGCACCATGCGCAACCTGCTCGACATCATGATTTCCTAAGCACGAATACCTCAGTAAGGAACCTGCAATGCAACGATTTGCCCTTATCGGCGCTGGCTTTATCGGTTCGGTCCACGCGCAAAATCTGGCTTCAAACCCAAATGTTGACTTCAGATGGGTCTACGACCTTGATACCCAACGTGCTGCAATGTTGGCCAATCAGCATGGGGCCGGGGTCGCCCAGAGTCTTGATCAGATTTTTAGCGATAGCGAGCTTGATGCAGTATTCATTGCGTCGTCAACGGATTCTCATGCGCAGAATCTTAAGCTTGCCGCCGATGCCGGTTTGGCGGCGCTAGTAGAAAAGCCCATCGATCTGGATTTGGAGACTGCCAAATCCACGGTTGCTTACGTTGAACGTTCCGGCATTAAAGCCATGGTGAATTTCAATCGACGCTTTGACCGAGCCCACGCAGAACTCAAAGACTGTGTGCGCACGGGAAAGATTGGCGATATCTCGCTTCTTCAGCTGACCTCCCGTGGACCGGCATTGCCACCGGTGGACTACCTGAGAACCTCCGGTGGTCAGTTCCGTGATCAAGCGGTGCATTTTTACGATTTGGCTCGGTGGATCACCGGACAGGACCCCGTCCAGATGCACGCTTTTGGCTCCGCGCTAACGGCCCCTGAAATTGCCGAATTCGGTGATGTTGATACTTCCATTAGTTCATTGCTCTTCGGTGACGGGGCACTGGCGCAAATCGATTGTGTGCGACATACCAACTACGGTTACGACGAACGAATCGAAGCACTAGGTTCAGAGGGAATGGTCGAATCTGAACGGCATCCTTCCGGCAATGTCACGCTGTTTCACGGCGAGAAAAGGCAAAGCCATGGCTTGCACAACAACTGGTTCGATAGGGTTCAGCCAACCTATGCAGCGAGCTTGGGTGCCTTCGTTCAGGCACTAGAAGAAGACCTAGAAGTTCCGATCACGTTGCGTGAGGGGCTCAAATCTCAAGCCATCGCTCAGGCTGCAGTACGTTCTGTGGCCAGTGGGCGTAGCGAAGTGATTGACTACTCGCTCTAATCTCGACAACAGGTAAGGCCTGGGCTTCACGAGAGTGAAGCCCAGGCCTTACCTGTTGATTCTCTTAAGCTGTTGTCTGAGGTGTGGCGCCCGCCTCTGCCTCAGATAGCTCTTCATCGTGCCCACCAAGCTGTTCAAGCTCATGAGCCAGCTCGGCTAGTTCGGCACCACCGGCCATCTGAGCGGTCAGCTCTCCGACGGTGATTTCCGACTTGGAGTAGTAACCAATAGAACGACCACGCTTGAGCAGCAAGAACGAGTCGCCCACCGGATAAGCGTGGTGCGGGTTGTGCGTAATGAAGATGACGCCCAATCCACGGTCGCGGGCCTGCAGGATGTAACGCAGCACCACGCCGGACTGCTTAACTCCAAGGGCTGCGGTTGGCTCATCAAGGATCAAGACCTTGGCACCGAAGTACACTGCACGGGCGATGGCTACACACTGTCGTTCACCACCGGAGAGCTGGCCGATAGGCTGCTCCACATCTCGCAGATCGATCCCCATGTCGGAGAGTTCTTGCTTGGTGATGTCCTTCATCTTCTGCACATCAAGCTTCTTGAAAGGGCCGACACCGGTGGTCAGTTCCGATCCGAGGAAGAAGTTACGCCAGATCGGCATGAGTGGAACCACGGCCAAATCTTGGTACACGGCGGCGATACCGGCATCCAACGCAACGCGTGGACTCTTGAGCTTGATGGCCGAACCGTGCAGCATAAATTCACCTTCGTCGTGTTGGTGAAGCCCGGCGATGATCTTGATCAACGTGGACTTGCCGGCTCCGTTGTCGCCGAGCACGCAGGTGACCTTGCCTGGATCCACCACCATGTCCACATCACGCAGGGCGATGATGCTGCCATAGTGCTTACCAACGCCTTTGAAGGTCAGCAAGTTGTCACTTGTTTTGGGTTCGAGCTTTTCGAGGAGCTCTTCGGTCTTTTTGTTCTTTCGAGTCTTCATCATTTTGTCCTTGGCTTCCTACTTGCTGGATTCCGCGCGTTTTTTCACCACGATGTTTACAACCGTGGCCAGTAGCAGCATTAGACCCAGGAAGAACTTGAACCAGTCTGGGTTCCATTCGGCGTAGACGATGCCCTTGTTGGCCATGCCAAAGATGAAGGCACCAATGGCGCCACCGATGGCAGAACCGTAACCACCGGTCAGCAGGCAGCCGCCGATTACTGCGGCAATGATGTAAAGGAATTCGTTACCAATGCCTTCACCGGACTGCACCGAGTCAAAGGCAAACAGATTGTGCATGCCCAGCACCCAACCGCAGAATCCGACGGCCATGAACAGGCCAATCTTGGTGCGAACTACCGGAACACCGACAGCACGGGCCGCTTTTTCGTCGCCACCAATGGCGAAGATCCAGTTTCCAACTTTGGTGCGCAGCAAGATCCAGGAAGCGATAAGAACCATGGCCAACCAGATGAATACGGTGACCTTGACCTCGATGCCCCCGATATTCACGGATGAAGCAAACACCGCTTTAGCGCTTTGGAAGCCTTCCATATTCGCAATGGAAGGTGAGGAAACGGATCCTCCGATGGCGCGGGTAAGCCCGAGGTTCAGTCCTGTGAGCATCAAGAAACTCGCCAGCGTCACAATGAACGAAGGCAACTTTGTCTTGATCAAGATAATTCCGTTGATGAATCCGATGAGCATTGAAACCAGCAGCGCAACCACGATGCCAACCCAGACGTTGAGCCCGAAATACCAGGAGACCAACGAGGCACTCAGTGCCGATGAAATCACGGCGACACCGGTAGACAGGTCAAATTCGCCACCGATCATCAGCAGTGACACACCAACGGCCATAATGCCGATGGTTGATGCACCGTAAAGGACCGTAGCTAGGGATGCCGGCGATAGGAACACCGGCGCAACGATAGCGAAGAAGATAAACAGTGCGACGGCTCCCACGAGGGCACCGATTTCTGGTCGGCCCAGAAGAATCGACAGGGTGCTCTTCTTGCCGACTCGCTCATCTGTCGTGGCAGATTTTTTCTTATGCGAAGGTGAAGCTGTTATTGATGACATGAGTTTTTCCTCCGTGTCCTAGCTACGCGTCGCGCTGCTAAAAGTTGCAGCGCGACGCGTAACGGCGGGACGTGGCTAGCGGACGCCTTCTTCGGCGAAACTGGTGATGTTTTCTGCCACGGCCTTATCGATGATGGCCGGACCGGTCAAAGTTGCTTTGCCACCTCCGATGGTGAAACCGCCACGCTTGTTTTGCCAGAGGGAGTCAACTGCCATGTAGCCCTGCAACCATGGCTGCTGGTCTACCGTGAACAGCACGTTGCCCTTGGTGATTTCTCCTACCAACTGCGAATTCATGTCGAAGGAAGCTACCGCAACCTCAGAATTTGCCGTCGCCTTGGCCTTGAGCAGAGTCATCGTGATTGGGGCGCCCAATCCGATGATTGCATCAGCTTGCTTGTCAGCCTGCAGCTTGGCTGTGGTTGTGGACTCAACCTGAGTCATATCGGTGCCCTGTACGTAGAGCACTTCGGTGCCTGGAACGACTTTTTTCACACCGGCACAACGTGCTTCAAGACCAACGTGCCCTTGGTCCTGAATGACACAAATTGGCTTTTTGATGCCCTCCGCTTTGAGCTTTTCTCCGGCAGCTTCGCCGGCAAGCTTCTCATCCGAACCGAAGTGGGCAAATGCTCCCAACTCCTTAAATCGGTCTTCACCAGCGTTGAGGCTGACGATGGAGATTCCTGCATCGGAGGCCCTCTTCAGCGCACCGGCCATGGCATCTGGTTTGGCTAGGGTGACGGCGATGCCGTCCACGCCCTGATCGATTGCCTGCTCAATCAGCTGGGATTGACGTCCACCGTCAGGATCACCCAGGTACTGCAATTCAACATTGTCTTTGGCGGCAGCCTCTTCGGCGCCCTTGCGGATGATGTCCCAGAAGGTATCTCCTGGAGGTGCGTGGGTGATCACTGCGATTTTGATGCGATCGGTTGTTGCGACGGTCCCAGCGGCTGAATTGCTTTCAGGCTCTGGAGCTCGTCCACCCGAGGAAGAGCAGGCTGCAAGTCCAAGAACCGGAACGATAACTAGCGACACTGCGAGTTTGCGCCACATAGGCTTTCCCATATTCATTTTTCCCCTTCAGGAATCCACCGGCGCACCCCATACATCCCCGTGGGCGAGCCGTTTGTTCAAGAATTTCGTGATCCGAGTCACAAGATGTCTAAAGTCTGCGCGACGGAATCGAATCCGTCAAGACTTTGTAAAGACATAAGGATGTGATTACGAGATTGGGCACCATCAGACACCCTGACTTGACACCGGAAAGAACGCGATTTAGGTGCTGCTACTGGGAGGAAGATCGCACGATAAGTCGCGGAGAAATCATCAACTGACGTGAGAATTTTCCGTGTGGATTGCGCATTAACTGAAGCAAGAGCCGGGCACTGCTGCGACCCATATCTTGAAAATCCGAGTCGACGCTAGTCAGTGAAATTCTTTTCAATGATGACAAAGAAATATTGTCATAGCCGGTCACCGCAGTATCTACGCCGGCCTCATCCAGGGCCTGAATCACACCAAAGGCACACAAATCATTGAAGCAAGCCAGCGCATCAGGCCGCGCACCAGAAGCCAATATCTGCCGCACGGATTCGTATCCGGATTGGAGACTCGGGCCAGCTTCAACTACTTGCACATGCTGACTCAGCGAATGCCGTTGCATGGCCCGATGATAGGCAGACTCGCGCAGTGCAGCCACTGGACCAGCACCACCGGAAATATGGGTAATTTGCACATGACCACGACCCACCAAGTGATCTATCACCAAGTCAAATCCCTGCGCATCATCAACGGAGACCACCGCGGTATTCGCTTGCGATTCGCGCCCACTACCAACAAATACCGAAGGTGTTTCACCCAGTACAGATTCGAAGCTCACCGCGTCGTCAGCGGAACCCACAACGAGGATTCCACTGACTCTCAAATCGCGTAGCGCTTGGAGTTCCGCCGGTCCAATGCCTTGCCCATCATGAATGGCGGCGGCACTGAACAACACGTCAAACCCTGCGGCCTGCAACTGCTCACGCACCACCTCAGCAACTTCCAGTACCCACGGATTATGCAGTTCGCCCAAGACCACGCCAATGGCATGACGGTTTTCGGAGACTAGAGAGCGGGCAGCCAAATTGGGTTGATAGCCGAGCTCACGAATTGAATCTTCAACTCTTGAGCGCCGTAGTGAACTGACCTTGCTCGGATCCGAGAGTACCAAGGATACGAGGGACTTAGAAACCCCCGCATGCTTGGCGACATCACGGATGGTTGGGCGAGAACTTGGCGTCTGCGACATGGCAGTTAGTCGTGCTCCTTCTAGTCCTGCGCTGATTAGCTCATTTGTTGCCACTGGCCGGTGGACGCGGAAATTTCAGCAGCGTCAACGAGGGCAGCCGCGGCTACGGCATCAGCAATGGTGGAGTTCGTTTTCTCCCCTCCACACACTGCGACAAGGAACTTCTTGGCTTCGATAATTTTCAGGTCATCAAAGCCCATGGCATTGCCCGGACCAGGCTGGAACCGTGAATACTCTCCATGCTTTGGCGAACCAATCACCGTGGTGAATCCCTGCTCTTCATTGCTTCGCCCAAGGACCACTTCAAGTTCATTCATGCGCTCAAAGTCCCACTTAACCGAGCCTTCAGTGCCATAGATTTCCAAACGATAACCGCACTGTGGGCCAACAGCCACACGGGAAGCTTCAATGGTTCCAATGGTGCGCTGCGCGAGGCCTGCTGGGTTGAACCGAACAAGTGCTGCAGCATAATCTTCGTTTTCCACCTCACCCATCTCACCGCCTTCAATCAGATCAAAGTGCGTGCCTTGACCCATCGACAGTTTTGGCCTGGAGGGAATCATGACATTGGTTGAGGCTGAAATGCTCTGGATGGAACCTACAACATGGCTGCACAGGTCAGCCGCATGGCTAAATAGGTCAGCAAGTACGCCGCTACCGGCAAGCTCTCGGTTGAAGCGCCAAGATAATGCCGCCCGCGGATCAGCCGCATAGCCAGCAAGGAAGCTGGCGCGAACGTTGGTGATTTCACCCAGCCGACCATCACGCACCAATTCTCGGGCCCGTTCGATAGCAGGGGCATGACGGTAATTGAACCCAACGGAGGTTTCAACGCCGTTGCGGGCTACCGCTTCTTGAATGGACTGCGTCTCAGCCAGGCTCCTGCCCGCTGGTTTTTCGATCCAGAAATGCTTGCCCGCCTCAGCCGCGGCAATGGCCATCTGCGCGTGCAGGAAGTTGGGTGCACAGATGGATACAACGTCTACCTCGGGATCGGCCAGTACCTCGTGGTAATCCAAAGTTCCACGTTCAAAGCCAAGGGTGTCCACCGCGTAGTCCACCCGCGATTGTTGGGTATCCGCAGCAACAATCAGCCGTGGTTTGATACCCAATTCCGGATATACATAGGGAACTGAACTGTACGCGCGAGCATGCAGCTTCCCCATCCATCCCACCGAGATCAGCCCAACTCCAATGGTGCGCTGTTTGTTTATGAACTTCTCCTCTTATCCTGGCGACGTGCGCCGAAATGTTCGTGGTGCCTCGACGGGCATCCTTTTTTGGACCGTTCCAAAAACCATATGCTCCCTTTCGATTCGCAGGCAACGATTTTTGGAAGATTTCTTGTCAGGACAATTGGACAAGCAAACGATGCTGTCCAAATTTCCTAGTCATAGACCACTTTTAATCTCAGGATCTACAGTTGATCAGGAAGCAGGCATGGCGCGGAAAGAGGCCCCAAGCTTTAGATCACGCGGATTTTCACTCAAGGGATGCCCAAAGGCTCAACTTTCCTATATAGTTTGTCCTGTCAAGGCGACATATAACCACAAGGTCGCCGACAAGGAGCAATTGTGAGCACACCACTGAGCATCAAGATCGATCGATCTTCACCAATCCCCCTCTACCACCAGGTAGCGCAGGGCATCGAAGGTGCCATCCGCGATGGTTCTCTCGCCTCGGGCACTCGACTAGAAAACGAAATTGAGCTGGCCCAGCGACTGCGATTATCTCGCCCCACCATTCGCAAGGCCATGGATGACCTCGTCCAGTCCGGACTCTTGGTCCGCAAGCGCGGTGTGGGAACACAGGTTGTCTCCAGTCAGATCCGTAGGCACCTTGAACTTTCGAGCTTGAATGATGACCTTGAGCGCGCCGGGAAGAAGCCTTCCACTACTCTGCTCAGCTTTGAACATATTCCGGCTCCAGAGCAGATCCAGGAATTGCTCTCCTTGCCCAAGGATGTTTCGGTCTATCACTTCACCCGTCTGCGTTCGGCCGGCGGCAGCCCGCTGGCCTTGATGGAAAACTGGGTACGCGACGACATTGTTGAGCTTGACGAAAAGTCACTGCGCGCCCATGGGCTATACGAACTCTTGCGTGATGCGGGTGTTAATTTCCGACTCGCACAACAGCGCATTGGTGCAACTACTGCCGATGATATCCAAGCGAAAGCCTTGGATGCGGAGGCCGGATCAGCCCTAGTCACCATGCAGCGCACGGCTGTTGATGACACTGGTCGCAACGTTGAGACGGGGTCTCACGTCTACCGCGCTGACGCATACAGCTTTGAAATGACCTTGGTGCAACGCTAAGCACCTGACACCGCCGTCGAAAGGACTAAGAATGACCGACTGGATCTACCCTGCAGGTTCCGCCACCGATGGAGAATGGAGCATCTCACTTGGTGCCCACGACTCCGCCACGCGCGTTGACGGCTGGGCCCATACTGGGCTCAAGGTGACCGAGCTGGCTGTCGGACAAACGATCCGGTTGGAGGCAGCGGGCGAAGAACGCATCGTGGTTCCACTCTCCGGTGAGTCATTCACCGTCAGCATTGACGGCGAGGATCATGTTCTCACCGGTCGCGCCTCGGTATTCGCGGGCCCCGCAGACGTGCTCTACACAGGCATCAATACGGCGTTGAGCATCAGCGCTCCACAGGGTGGCCGCGTCGCCATCACCCTGGCCCCGGCCAAAGAGTCGTACCCAACGCGTTTGATCAAGGCTGAGCAGACTCCGGTGGAACTGCGCGGAGCTGGCAATTGCTCCCGTCAGGTTCACAACTTCGGAACTCCAGCTGCCCTGGAAGCTGACCGATTTATTGTTTGTGAAGTTATCACCCCGGCCGGCAACTGGTCTTCCTACCCTCCACATAAGCACGATGAGGAAAAAGAAGGCGAGACTAGACTCGAGGAGATCTACTACTTCGAAACTCAGCTAGCCCGAGATATGCCAGCCCCACAGGAAACCGACCCCGTGGGATATGCCCGCGTCTACGCCTCGGACGAGCGTCCCATCGACGTTAATGCAGAGGTTCGCACCGGCGATGTTGTCTTGGTTCCCTATGGCTGGCACGGTCCAGCGATGGCGGCCCCTGGTTACGACCTCTACTATCTGAACGTTATGGCTGGGCCCGGACGAGTCCGAGACTGGCTCATCAGCGATGACCCACACCACGGCTGGATCCGCCAGACCTGGGACTCCCAGAGCATGGATCCACGCTTACCGTTTGGCCCCTCAGCGTAGTCCACAAAGTCAGACAGCGAAGCGGCGGTTACCGGTTGTCCCGGTAGCCGCCGCTTCGTTCTGTCTATTAGCTGGTGTGCTGCACCAGTGGTTCAAAGGCTTGAGCGAAAGCCGCAAGAGCGCCTTCGGAATCCGCACTGGCATAGGCTTCCATGCCGATTGGGCCGGAATACCGTAGCTCGGCTAGTGCCTTGGCTACGGCTTGATAATTGATCTCCCCGGTGCCAGGCTCGCAGCGTCCTGGAACGTCCGCGACCTGAATCTCGCCAATATAAGGGCTGGCCGCACGCACCAGTTCGATGAGGTTCCCCTCGCCAATTTGCGCATGATAAAGATCAAGCATCATCTTGACGTTGGGGTGATCAACGGCCTTGACCAGTGCCAACGTGTCTTTAGCTCGCCCTAGTGGGATGCCGGGGTGGTCAAGAATCGTATTCAGATTCTCCAGCATAAACGTCACGTTATGCTCCGCACCCAGACGTCCCAATTCTTCTAGGGTTTTCACTGCGGTCAACCACATGTCACCAGTAGCGCGGAACCGCGGGGTTGCTGCTTGGCCGTCAACGAGCTGGGCCGAGTGCACCACCAGACGATTAATGCCTAGTTCTTTGGCTACCGGGATCAATTCTTTGGCGGTGCGTACTACTTCGTGCGCACCGCTTGCATCGCACAAGCTACCTTCGCTGTAGCCTGTCATGGAGCCGAAGCGAGCGCCGGTGGCCGCTAAGGCTGAAAGGTCTTTATCTCGGATATCCCAGAGTTCAATTTCAAAGCCGGCTTCATCAAGTTTTTTGACTCGCTCCAGCAGCGGTAGGTCCAGGAAGACCATTTCCGCGCAGACTGCTAGCTGCGCACTCATGCGTTCACCGCGAGTCGAGTTGCTGACTCAAGCTTGACCGGAAGCCCGGTTTCGGAAGACTCTAAGGCGGCCAGTGCTACACGCAGGGCCGCACGAGCATCGGTGCCCGTTGGCACAGCCAGAGCCGCATCGGCACTGCCTTCGCGCAAGCCACGAATCTTGCGGGTGAAGATCGAAAGCTGATCACGGTAGGCCTGAGCGAAGAGTTCAATGTTCAGTCGCTCGGTCGGAGCGTGGGCACCTTGAGCGTCGAAGCTTGAAGCTGCTACCTGTACCGGATTGCCTGCCTGAACCATGCCCTTGGAACCGAATACTTCTCCGCGGACGTCGTAGCCGTAGCTGGCTGAGAAGTTCGCTTCAGCCACAGCGATCGCGCCGTTGGAGTAGCGCATGGTGACCACCGCGGTGTCCAACAATCCGGTGTCACGGTGCTCTGGTGCAACCAAGGCGTCGGCCATGACGTGAACTTCTACAACTTCGGCACCCGGGTTCAGCCAGTTCAAGGTGTCAAAATCGTGGATCAGCGTCTCGGTGAAGATCACGTGGGAGCGGATCTTTGCGGCATTGGGCAATCCACCGGCCACTTCTGGGTCACGGGTCAGCGAACGCAAGAGCTGCGGGGTGCCGATAGCACCGGAATTAACCTGTTCTGCGGCGGCGGCAAAGTCCTGCGAGAAGCGTCGGTTGAAGCCGATCTGCAGCAAGACACCAGCGTCATCGACAGCCTGCAGTGCGCTATCAAGGTCAGCCAAGGCGTGGGCAGCTGGCTTCTCGCAGAAAATGTGTTTGCCAGCTGCTGCGGCCTGCGCGATCAGGGACGCGTGGAAGCTTGAAGGCGCACCGATGACCACGGCGTCCACGGTTTCGTCAGCAAAAACATCGGCGATGTCTTCGGTGTAGTTGGTGCAGCCGAGTTCCGCGGCCAGTTGTGCAGCGCGCCCTGGTGCAGGATCAGCGACAACATGCAGCTGTGCGTCGGGCAGGTATTGTGCCACGGTGCGGGCGTGGAATGCGCCGATCCAGCCGGTACCGATGACGGCAATACGCAATGGCTGGGCAACGGTTTCTGGCAATGATTGGTAAGCCATGAAGATTCTCCTAGAACGTTCTAGATATGGTGTTCAGAAAAATCATGGCACACTAGATAGCAGGTGTCTATAACGTTCTAGAAGAAAGTTTGACCAATGCCCTCAAACTCCGCATCGCGGCCGCCCAAACGCCCAACACTTACGGATGTCGCCCGCGCTTCCGGAGTATCGGTCGCCTTGGCCTCGATCGTGATGCGGGGCGCCGAAGGGGCCAGCGAAGAATCAAGGGCCAAGGTCAAACAGGTAGCAGCAAACCTCGGCTATCGCCCCGACTCACGCGCGAGATCGCTACGCAGTACCCGTAGCAGGACGTTGGGTTTGGCGCTTGCACTCGGCGAGCCTCTGCACGCAGAGCTGGCAGACGCACTGTACGCCCAAGCAGACGCTCATGGCTTCGAAATCATCTTGGGCGCCACCGGTAAACACCGTGACGAGCGCCGGGTACTGAACACCCTGATCGACGCGGGCGTTGAGGCGGTAATTGGCGTCTTCCCAGAACTCCCCGCCGCTCAACTCACCCAGGTCTCCAAGCAGCTTCCGGTGATCAGTCTGCTGCGTAAGGTCAAGGGCCTGCCCTCGATCATCACCGACGAAGCTGCAGGCATTAAGCAGCTAGTTGAGCACCTGGTAGCACTGGGTCATACTCGCTTGCTGCATCTCGATGGCGGTTCCGCTGTCGCAGCCCGGCAGCGTCGTGATGCTTTTGTTGCCGCCGCGGCAAGCGCCAAGGTTCAAGCCCAAGTCTTAGTGGCCGGAGCAGATGAAACTACCGCTTTCCAGGCCCTGCATGACTACCTAGAGCAAACACCAAGAACACAGTGCGCGTCAGCGGTTTTGGCTTTTAATGACCGTGCAGCCTTAGGGGCCCGGCAGGCGATCGATCTGGCAGCTCTACAGGTTCCTGCACAGATCAGCTTGACCGGTTACGACGACAGTGAATTCTCCCGACTGGCGCACGCAGATCTGACCAGTGTCCGGCAGGATGTCACAGCGTTGGCGGAAGCAGCAATCCACGCAGCTTTGAATGCTTCAGGCAAATCCAGCATCCACGCTCCGCAACTCGTGGTACGCGGCAGTACAGGCGAACGGCGGCCATGACAAAACCAAGCTCGCCACTTACTAGTGACGAGCTTGGTTTTGGTTATCTCGCAAAAATCAGTTTGGGATTATCCGTCTGCCTGCGCTTTGACCAGATAAATAGCGCCTGTGGAGACATCCTCCTCCAGGTCTTCCAGCGAGCGTCCCCGGGTTTCGGGAACCTGAGTGGCTACGAAGATCAACGCTACGACGCCAATGCCAGCAAAGAGGAAGAATGAGCCGGTGATCCCGACTCCTGAAATCAAGGTAGGGAAGTAGAGGGCCAGGAAGCCGTTGGTAATCCAGACAAAGAACACCGAGATTCCAATACCCAGACCACGCATGTGTAGTGGGAAGACTTCAGCTAGCCAGACCCATACTGCAACGTTTAAGAAAGTCTGCATCGAGAGCACAAATGCCACTACAAGGATCATGATCACGATTGGCCTTGCGGGGTTTCCAACAGGAAGTAGCATTCCGGCAAACGCGACCAGCAGGTGACAGATGGTGGTGAGCGACAAACCGATTACAAAAGTCTTTCGGCGGTCGATCAGATCCATATTGCGTAGCGCAATCACGCCACCAATAACGGCTACCGCACCAAATGCGATGTTCGCCAACACAGCCTGCTCTGCAGACATGCCCGACTCTTCAAGCACGCGGGTGCCGTAGTACATGATCGAGTTGATACCAGTGAGCTGCTGGGCCATACCGACGCCGATGCCGATCAGCAGAATGCGTCGCAGCCATTTGTTTTCCATGATGGCTTTCCAGCCAACCTGCTTATTTTCCTTCTTTTCCCGCTCGGCGATAACTTCCACCTCGTGGACCTCGGCCAATGCACGTTCAGGTGAACGGACCGTTTTGAGAATGCGCAAGGCTTCAGCATAACGACGCTTTTCAACCAACCAACGAGGTGATTCCGGCATGCGCAACATTCCGAAGAATAGTGCAACCGCTGGCACCGCGCACACCGCAAACATGATGCGCCAGATGCCATCCACATGCCCCAGGGTCACAGCGAGGATCGCGTTAACCACAAAGGCCGATAGCTGTCCGATGACGATAGCCAGCTCATTGCGGCCGGTGATCGAGCCACGGATTTCGTACGGGGCAAGTTCTGCTAGGTAAACCGGGACCACCGTTGAGGCACCGCCAACTGCCAGACCGAGCAAGATGCGGCCAGAAACCAACACCGCAAAGCCCAGTGGTGAGAACGTGCCATAGTCGGCGGACGCCGGCGATAAAACAACCAAAAGCGTTCCGCAGAGGAACATCCCTGCAAGCGCCATGATGACGCGGCGGCGTCCCACGGCATCGGCGATGCGGCCGCAGGCCAGCGCACCAACAGCGGCCGCGAAGACCAACGAGCTAATGACAATACCGACTTGGAAAAGGCCAAGCCCTAGCTCTGCTGCCATTGGGCCCTCGGCACCGTTGGCTACGCCGGTGTCGTAACCGAAAAGCAGTCCGCCGAAGCAGGCAACAATGGAAATCAAGCCGAGTCGTTTTGAATGTGGCCCCTTAGTCAGGGGCGGTAGACTCGGCGCGGTGGATGCAGCTTGCGCACTGGACATGAAAACTCCTTTGGTTTGCTCAAGCGAAGGATTAGCCGACCCAATCTCGGCCGTCGGATCATCGATGATCCAATCCCCTTCGCTCGCTCTGACAAGGTGCTGCTTCGCATCATCTTGGTCCCTGACATATAAACTGAAAGTGATGGGCTTCACAGCCCATATGTAAGGACAATACGTCATCAGTGTTGGACGAGCAAGCTTTTACGCCTATTTGTCCTAACAAATACTCGCTCGTAACTTTTCAATCCTTTCCTGCGTCGCTCATGCACTGAACAAACACAGGTCAACATTGAGTTGTGAGAGAGTCATTCACTCTTCGACTCCGTTTCAGACGTCAGTTAAATGACATGAACCGAACCTGTTATTAGGTTCGGTTCATGTCATGAGAGCACTTCTCTATACGAAAGATATCACTTTATGAACGTGCCGACTGGGCGGCAGCGACTCGGGCGCGCATCTGCTCCAACTGGTACTTGGAGACTTCAATGGCGTTCTCGTTCTCAGCAAAAACGCTAGAGACCATGACACTGTCCTCGCGGTCCGTAAACCCGTTGTCCACCAGGCCAGAGAAGAACTCATCCCAATTCACATCACCATCACCAATTTTCAGGTGCTGGTGCACACGTACAGCATTGCCCGGAGGATTGGTGATGTAGCGCAGACCGTGCGAAGCATGGTGGTTCATCGTGTCAGCCACGTGAACCACACGAAGCCGGTCCCCCACTGTCTTCATAATCTCCAACGGCTCATCCTTCATATGGAAGGAATGCGAAGCCACATAAACAAAGGACAGGTTCGGCGAATTGACCCCACGGATCACACGCCACGCAGCCAAGCCTTCTTCCACAAAGTCATCCGGATGCGGGTCAATGGCTACGTTGATGCCTTCGCGCTCAAGGATCGGTACGATCTCCTCCATGGAACGATAGAACGCAGCCTCGGATTCTTCGGCTCGTTCAGGTCGCCCAGTGAACTCAGTGTTCATCTGGTTCACACCCAGATCAACGGCAATCTGGATGGCACGCTTCCAATACCGCACCGCAGTTTGGCGCAAGTTTTCATCCGGCGAGGACCAGCGCAGCACCGGCAATACTGACGCAATCCCAACACCCGTGTTTTTGCATTCCGCCGCTAACTTCGCCACCAAGTCATCATCCGCTTTTGGATGAGTGAAGAATGGAATGATATCCGCGTGCGGGGTCAACTGAATGTAGTCATAACCTAGGTCCGCGGCCAGCTTCGGGAATTCCAGCACCGAGTGCGTGGAATGAAATGGAGTTGGGTCCAATGCATATTTCATGATGCCCCTAGTTGTAGAGATCCGGCTTGGAGTTCAGCTTAACTTCTACCTTCTGGCCCGAGCCTTGGGCTTCAACGCCTGCTTCGCAGCAGGCCGCAGTAGCGTAGCCATCCCATGCACTAGGACCGCCAAGCTCACCAACCAACGCAGCATCAACCCACGACTGAATCTCAGTGTCGTAGGCGGCACCAAAACGTTCTTCAAAGCCAGGGGTAATCTTTCCGCCCCACTGACCTGCGGTTCGGACATAAGGGCCAGCGTCATTGCCGATGGAGACAATACCGTCTTCAAAGGACGCTTGTGTTGCTACCTCGTAGCCGAACTTTGCGTTGACGTAGATCTCCACGTCAGCCAATACCCCTGACGAGGTTTCGATCAACACATGCTGAGGATCATGCTGACCATTCGGGGCATTGCGGGTGGCCTTGCCCAAACGCACCTGCACCGAGGTGATCTCTTCACCGGTGAAGTAACGAATAGCATCAAACTCGTGAACCACCGAGTCATGGATCAGCATCTCGTTGGTGAAACCTGCGGGGGTGGAAGGGTTACGGTGCTGGTGGTGCAATACCAGTAATTCGCCTAGGCTCTCCTGCTCAACAACCTTACGCAGTTGCTGGTATTCCGCGTCAAAGCGACGCATGAAGCCCACCTGAATACGCTTTCGACCAAGCTTCGCTTCGGCTTCAACAATCTCCCAGGAGGAAGCAGCATCAGGGGTTAACGGTTTCTCGCACAAGACCGGAATATCGGCCTCAAGCACAGTCAACAATGCATCGTGGTGCAGGAAGCCCGGGGTGGCCAGCAGTACCGCATTCACGTCGCCATCAGCGAGCGCAGCAGCCAAGTCGGTGTAGCCCTTGGCTCCCGGGATGCCTTCGATGGCAGCATTAACACGATCAGTGTCGATATCAACAACAGCGGCCACTTCAGCCCCTGAAATACGGTGGTGGATCCGCTGAATGTGGTCAGCGCCCATGCGTCCGGCTCCAACGACGGCAACGCGCAGGATTTCTGGCACGATATGTCCTTTCAAAAGTTCTTTTTTAGGTGAAGATTGCTTAGACGTGACTACGGGAGCCGCAGCTCAGCAGGTAATCGCGGGTGCGCGTGGCAATAGGCAAAGGCACCGAGAAGTCAGCCACCGGGTACATGTCCTGTTCAACAATGCCGAAGATCGGACGGCCCAGCTTCTCAACTTCCTTCAAGACCTCGTTGAGATCAGGTAGTCCGGAAGGTGGCTCGCACATAACCCCGGCCAAGTTGGCAGCAGCCCAGGTCATGTCCTGCTCACGGACCGTGGCCAGAATGTCTGGGTTGATCTGCTTTAAGTGCAGGTAACCGATGCGCTCCGGGAAACGACGGATCAGATCCACGCTGGAAGCTCCACCGTATTCGGCGTGACCGGTATCCAAGCACAGGTTGGTGAACTGCGGGTCGGTCAGTTCAAGGAACTTCTCGATATCCGGCTGACCACAAACGTGTGAGTCGGCGTGAGAGTGGAACTGCTGCTTCAGGCCGTACTCTTCAAACAGAATCTTGCCCAACCGGTCATGCCCCTTAGCCAGAGCATCCCACGCGGCGACGTCCAGAGTTCCAGACTCTAGTGCCTGCCCGGTGACGTCATCACGCCACATCGCCGGAATCACCACCATATGTTCACCGCCCACAGCGGCAGTCAGCTCTGCTACTTTACGGGCTGGCTCCCACGCTTCTTCCCAAGCCTTCGCGCTGCCGTCGATCCCGCGGTGGAAAGCGGTGAAAACGGTACCGGCGCAGACGTTGAGGTCGCGAGCGGCCAACTCGTCAGCGAGCTGAGAGGGGTCGGTGGGCAGGTACCCGTACGGGCCCAGTTCAATAGTTTTGTAACCAGACTCGGCCACCTCATCAAGGAAGCGCTGCCAAGGGGTCTGCTTTGGATCATCGGCAAACCAGACTCCCCAGGAGTCCGGCGCAGTTCCGATGGTGATGTTTTGTGCCATGGGATAAACCAGAATCTTTCAATACTCAGTGCCGATGCCGACCGATTACTGGCCGGCATCGGCACGAAGGACAATTATTTTTGTGTGCGCAAACCTAGTTGGAAGGGAAGCTGTACGAGGCGGTGGACTGCTGTGTTGGTTCTGGCCAACGCTGCGTCACGGCCTTGCCTCGGGTGTAGAAACGCACACCATCTGGGCCGAAGATGTGGTGCTCACCGAACAGCGAATCCTTCCAGCCACCGAAGGAGTGCCAAGCCACAGGGACTGGCAATGGAATGTTCACGCCCACCATGCCCACCTGGATGCGGCGGGTGTAGGTGCGGGCGTGAGCTCCGGAGGAAGTGAAGATCGCGGTGCCGTTACCGTAAGGGTTGGCGTTGACTACTTCAATGGCTTCTTCCAAGCTATCTACACGCAGGACCACCAGTACCGGGCCGAAGATTTCTTCGGTGTAGGCGCTCATTTCGCGGTTGACCTTGTCGATGATGGTTGGGCCAACAAAGAAGCCGTTTTCGTGGTCCTTGACCACCAGGTCGCGTCCGTCGATGACCAGTGCTGCACCGGCCTGTTCTGCCTCGCCGACGATCTTCTGCAGGCGTGACTTGGACGCTGGAGTGATGACCGGGCCCATATCCGCCTTCTCATCAAGACCGTGGGAGACGTTAACTCCGCGGCCACGCTCAGCCAGCTTATCGACCAAAGCATCTGCTCCCTCACCCACGGCGACAGCCACGGAGATGGCCATGCAACGCTGACCGGCGGAGCCGAATGCAGCGGCGTTGATGTGATCTGCTGCCAAATCCATGTCGGCATCTGGCATGACTACGGCGTGGTTCTTCGCGCCACCCAAAGCCTGTACTCGCTTGCCGTACTTGGTAGCGGTCTCGTGTACATACTTGGCGATCGGAGTGGACCCAACAAAGGAGATTCCATCGACCTCTGGGTGGGCTAGCAAACCATCTACGGTTTCTTTGCCACCGTGCAGTACCTGGAAGACACCGTCGGGCAGGCCTGCCTGCTTGAACAGATCGGCAATCAGCATGGAAGCCGATGGGTCACGCTCGGATGGCTTCAGGATGAATGCGTTACCGGCGGCGATGGCTACCGGAGCCATCCACAATGGCACCATGACCGGGAAGTTGAATGGGGTAATACCGGCAACAACACCCAGTGGCTGGCGGAAGGAGAAGACGTCAATTCCGCCGGCTACCTGATCCGAGTAGTCGCCCTTCAGGGACTGGGAGATACCGCAGGCAAACTCCACTACTTCCAATCCGCGGCCGATCTCACCGGCGGCGTCGGAAAGAACCTTGCCGTGTTCGCTGGTGATGATGCGTGCCAGCTCATCGGTGTGCTCGCTGAGCAGCTGCTGGAAGCGGAACATGATCTTGGTGCGCTTGGCGATCGAAACTTCGCCCCAGCTATCTGCCGCGGTGCGAGCTGCCGCAACAACCTGCTCCAGGTCTTCGCTGCTGGCCAGGTGTAGCTGGCCGGTGATTTCACCGGTGGCTGGGTTGTAAACCGGCTGGGTCTGGGTGCCGGTTCCTGCCGATGGGGCACCGTTGATGTAGTGCAAGATTTCTGCGACGTCAGTGGCGATAGTAGTCATTGCTTAGATCCTTTGGTCTTGAGGTTTATGGTGTGTCTGCGCTAGCCCAGTAGGGGCTTTTGGCGAGATTTGTTGTTGGTGTAGTTCTTGTAGGCCTCGGTGGTGCTTTCAAGTTCAGCAACTTCACTGACCGGCACATCCCACCAAGATTCACTCGATGGTGCATCGGCGTACAGGTCGGATTCGATGTGAATCAGGATCGGGCCCGAGCCTTCGGGTGCCGCCTTGGCCTGGGCGATGGCCGCCGACAGATCCTCGATGGCATCCGGTCCAGGGGTAATCCTGATGACCTTTACACCCAAGGATTCGGCGTTGGTCGCCAGATCGATAGGCAAGGTTTCGCCTTCATCAAAGCTGTGGCTGGCAGAATCCAAGGTGCGGTATTTGGTACCGAAGCGCTGGGATCCTAGGGACTCCGAAAGTGCACCGATGGAGGCATAACCGTGGTTTTGGATGAGTACGGTGATGACCTTCAGACCCTCGGCCACCGCGGTGACCAGCTCGGTGTGCATCATCAGGTAGGAGCCGTCGCCCACCATGACCACCACGTCGCGGTTTTCTTGATCCCCGCGCTCGGTTTCGGCCTGCACTGCACGCTTAATGCCTAGCCCACCGGCAATTTCGTAGCCCATGCAGGAGAATCCGTACTCCACGTGGTAGCCGAACGGATCGCTCACCCGCCACATTTTGTGCAGGTCTCCGGGCAGGGAACCAGCGGCGCAAACTACAACGTCTCGTGAATCCATGGCTTCGTTGACTGCGCCAATGATCGCGTTCTGGCTGACCAAGGGGCTCAGTCGTTCGGAGAAGGCTTCATCAACGGTGGCATTCCAGCGCTGCTTTTCGCTGGCGGTCTGTACTTCCAAAGCACCCTCAACGCGGTATCCGCTCAGCGCTTCGCGCAGTGCGATCAGTGCCTTGCGAGCATCTGCCACTACTGGCAGAACGGTGCCGTGCTTGTAGGCATCAAGCGCGGCCACGTTGATGTTCACAAACTTCACGTCAGGGTTTTGGAAAGCGGTGCGGCTGGCGGTGGTGAAGTCTTCGTAGCGGGTGCCGATACCAATGATCAGATCCGCCTGTTCAGCCAATGCGTTAGCTGCGGTGGTTCCGGTGGAACCGATAGCACCCAGTGAGTACTTCGAATCCCATGGCAGCGCACCGACTCCGGCCTGGGTATTGCCTACCGGGATGCCGGTCGCTTCACAGAACGCGGCCAGTTCCTCGGTAGCAAGGGCGTAGAGCACTCCGCCACCGGCAACAATCAGTGGGCGCTTGGCCGCACGGATCATCTTGGCAGCTTCGGCAATGTCCTGCGCCTCAGGCTCAGGGCGACGAATCTTCCACTCACGTTCAGCAAAAAACTCTTCTGGGAAGTCAAAAGCTTCGGCCTGCACATCTTGAGGCAACGAGATGGTCACCGCACCGGTTTCTGCCGGATCAGTGAGCACCCGCAGTCCGTGATGCAGGGCGCTTGCTAGCTGCTCGGGACGGGTGACACGGTCAAAGTACTTGGACAGCGGACGGAAAGCGTCATTAACGGTGATGTCATATCCGTGAGGCATTTCCAACTGCTGCAGTACCGGATCCGCTGCGCGGGTGGCAAAGGTATCGGAAGGAAGCAACAGCACCGGCAAACGGTTAGCCGTAGCTAGGGCGGCACCGGTGAGCAGGTTGGAGGATCCTGGGCCGATGGACGTGGAGACCGCGTAGGTGGCACGGCGGCGGGTGTGCCGTGCGTAGGCAACAGCCTGGTGCGACTGCGCCTGCTCGTTACGGCCCTGGTAGTAAGGCATGAGGCTTGGATCCTTGGCCTGCCACTGCTTCAGTGCCTGGCCTACGCCTGCAACATTGCCGTGACCAAAAATGCCAAACATGCCAGGAATCAGCCGTTCGCGGTACTTAGTTCCGCCAATGGTATCCACCGTGTACTGGCGGCCGAGGAATTCCACCACTGCCTGTGCGACGGTCATTGTGCGTGTAGTCATCAAGCTTGTCCTTCTGCGTTTGCTGCAGTTGTGCTGTTGTTCAGTAGTGATGCGGCGGTGGCCACGGCGCCGGCTACATCCCCGTCTTCGGGATAGAGCAGGGTTCGTCCCACGGTCAGTCCCTGCACCGAAGGTAGGGCTAGGGCCTCTTGCCACGAGGCGAAGATTTCGTCCGGTTGACCGGCTGGGTCCCCGCCAAGTAATACGGTAGGCAAGGTGGTAGCGGCCATAACGCGTTCCATTTCCTGGACCACTGGAATCTTCAGCCAGGTGTAGGCACTGGATGCCCCGAGTCCGGAAGCAATGCCCATGGACTTGATCACGGCGTCTGGGCGAAGGTCGTTGACTACCTTGCCCTCCACCCGTTTGGAGATGAAAGGTTCCACCATGGCCACCAGCTGGTGCTCGGCCAAGTCGGAGATTGCGTCGGCCGTAGCTTGCAGCGTTTTTACGGTGTCCGGATCTTCGTAACTGATCCGAGTGAGCATCTTGCCACCATCAGCGCCCAGTGCGGCCAGTGCCGCAGCGCTATGTCCGGTGAAGCGATCATCAATCTCGTTCACCAAGCCGGTCAGTCCACCGCGGTTCATTGATCCAAAAACCAATTTGCCCTCTAGTGCCCCAAGAAGCAGCAGGTCATCGAGGATATCTGGCGAAGCGAGCACACCGTCACAAGCCGGGTTCTGCAAGGCGATCTGCAGTCGGTCCAAGAGCTGGCGGCGGTCTGCCATGGCGGTGGCTCGCTTGCCCACCGAGAGGGCACCGCGGGCCGGGTGGTCGGCAGCGATAATAAAATTCTGTCGCCCCAGTACCGGGCCGGCGTGCTTCTGGCGTAGCTGTGCTGCCCGAAGAACTGATGCCGGATCTTCTAGTCGCTGGCGGGTGATGGATTCGTAGCGGCGTGGATCTTCAAGGTCCACACTCAACTCGGGTGCCTGTTGCATGACTAGACCAGGTCTTTCTGGGAGGTGGGGACGGTGCGGCCACGCTCGGCCAGCAGTGCGTTAACTTCTTCTGGGTTAGGCATCGCATCGGAGCAGGCGACCTTGGAAGCCACAATGGCTCCGGCCGCGTTGGCGAAGTCCAGTACCTGTTCTAGTGGCCATCCGGAAAGCAACCCGTGGCAGAAGGCTCCACCGAAGGAATCTCCCGCGCCCAGACCGTTGGCGGTCTGTACCGGAACCGGTGCGGAGACCACACGTTCGGTGCGGGTTTTAGCCATCACACCTTCTGGGCCGAGCTTGACGACGGCAATCTGCACACCTGCGTCCAGCAAGCGGTCGGCCTGCTCATCCGGGGTTCCTGCGCCAACGGCCACCGTGCATTCGGTGTCGTTGCCGATGGCTACGGTTGCTGAGGCCAAAGCCTGGGTGACCTGTTCACGAGCCTGTTCTACCGAATCCCAGAACATTGGGCGGTAGTCCAGATCCAAGATGGTGAACTGGCCTTCACCCAGGGATTCAACCGGCCGAGCTTCATAGGCTGCCAGCTGTGCGCTGCGTGATGGTTCACGGCTCAGGCCGGTGACGGTGCTCCAGAAGATCTTGGAATTTTTGACCGATTCAAGGTCAATGTCGCTGGTATTGATGTTCCAGTCCGGAGCCATCGGGAAGCGACCGTAAAAGTACAGTGGGAAATCATCTGGTGGCAGGATTGCGCAGAAGGTCACCGGAGTCTGCAGGGTTTCATCGCGAGTTACCTGGGTGCGGTCCACGCCATAGCGGTCCAGTTCACGTTCTAGGAAGGTGCCAAAGTCGTCATCACCAATCTTGGTGACCACGCCGGCAGCACGTCCGTGCTGTGCAGCAGCTACCGCGACGTTGGTGGCGGAACCACCGAGGTACTTGCCGAAGGAGGTCACGTCGGCAAGGCCGACACCGATGTCGTTCGGGTAAACATCAACACTGATGCGTCCGAGGGTCAGTACGTCGTAGTTCACGCGGATCGACGTCCTTTCGAGCTTGAAGTTCTATATGCCGGTGCTCCGTTTTTTCTCGATGTGAGGGGAAGCACAGTTATTACTTTGCATCAAAACCCTTTGGCCTGTCAAAGGTTTGTACTGACATATTTACAAGTTAACTTTGTCCCACTTTGAGTTTCCCCGGATTTTCAAGGAAGTTAGCCTGTTTGGACGAAAAAAATTACGCGTAAAACAACCTAGGTCAGCAACGTCTTGTGTTCAGAAGCCTCGATTCTCGGCCCCGCCCAGGGTGTGCCGAGAGCGCAAAACCAGCAACCTGACCCAGCAAGGCAGCCAGTCACAATCAGCTGCCTATGTGCCAAGATTTGCAAGAAGTAGCCCTCAGGCGAAAACACTGACCCGACCCTAACGCTAGGCTCTTAACGAGAAGACCAGTCAAACTTCAGGAGGCACTGTGGCAGCAGAACGCCAACGAGCGACCATCTATGACGTCGCCCAGGCCGCGGGTGTCTCCAAATCCCTCGTGTCTTTGGTGCTTCGCAACTCGCCCAGCGTTTCGGCCCCGCGCCGCGAGGCGGTGCTTGCCGCCATCAAGGAATTAAATTACCGCCCCAGCCAAGCCGCCACTGCCCTGGCCGGTGGTACCAGTCAGACCGTTGGTGTGGTTATCGATGACTACACCAACCTGTGGTTTGTTGAATTGCTGCGCGGCCTGCAGGAAGGGCTAAGTAGCGCCGGATTGCGCATCGCAGTCTCGGACCGCACGCTGAACGCGCACGTAGAATCCGATCCACTCGAAGGCTTCCTCAGTACACGGGTTGAGGCTTTGGTGCTCGCCACCGAGCCCACACCCGCCATGCGCTTTCCTTCGCACGTTCCGGTGGTGGTGGCCGGTAACCGCGAAACCCAGGTGCCCGGAGCCGATGTCACCGCGAGCGATGACCAACTCGGCGCACGCCGCGCCATCGAGCATCTCATTTCGCTTGGGCACCAGCACATTGGTCACGTAGGTGGCGGTGGCGGTGCCTCAAGGCTCAGGCGCGCCGGATACCTGGAGGCCATGCAAGCCGCCGGGCTCAGCGCGCAGGTGATCACCACGAGCCCGCAAACCACCGAAGCCAGTGGTTATCAGGGCACTATTGAACTCTTAGATCAGGCTCCGGCCACAACCGCCATCTTGGCCGGCAACGATTCGATGGCCATGGGCGCCCTGGCCGCGGCCCGCGATCAGGGACTCTCGGTGCCCGAGGACTTATCGGTGATTGGTTACGATAACTCGCCACTATCCGACACGCATCTGTTGCGACTGACCACGATGGATAGCCGCAACCGCGATCTTGGGCTTCGTGTAGCGCAGCAAGTGATCTCTCGACTGGCTGATCCCAAGCGCGAGGCGCAAAGCGTTTCGATGGAGCCCACGCTGATTGAGCGTGGCACCTGCGCCGCACCTCGAACCCGCTAAATAATTCTTCTCAGCCAACCACTTGACCGCCGTCCGGATTCGCCTTTACACTTTTTTGGAGCGCTCCAAAATATTCCATGAACAACTTTCACACAGGAGAATTCCGTGACAAAAACCATCGGCATTGCCGTCATTGGCGCCGGCATGGCCGGGCTGTCCCACATCGCTGGATACCGCACTGCACCAACCTTCTACAGCTCCGACTTGCCACCACTTCGCTACGTTGCCGTAGCTGATGTGAACACCGATCTCGCGGCCAAGGTCGCCAAGCGTTACGGCTACGAAAAGGCCCTCAGCTCCTGGCAAGAGGTGGCCGCAGATCCAGATATCGACGTGGTCTCAGTAGTTATTGCCAATCGTTTCCACCGCGAAGCAGTTGAGGGTCTGCTGGCTGCCGGCAAGCACGTTTTGTGCGAAAAGCCGCTGGCTGACACCCTCGAAGAGGCCGAAGCAATGGCCCTCGCGGCCCGCAACGCCAACTCCGTGGCTCGCGTTGGTTTCACCTTCCGCCGCACCCCAGGCATCGCCACAATCCAGAACCTCATCGCCGATGGCACCCTGGGCAAGGTTCTACATTTCTCCGGCCGTTACTGGACCGACTACGGTCACAACCCACAGGCCCCAATGAGCTGGCGCTTTAAGGGCGAGCCAGGCTCGGGCGCACTGGCCGATGTGGGAAGCCACTTGGCCTACGTGGCCGAATTCTTGGCTGGAGACATCCTCTCGGTCAGCGGCGGCCAGCTGAGCACCAGCATCACCGACCGCTTCCTTCCAGCCGGCGCCGTCACCGGCCACGATCTGGCGGAACTCAGCGAGACTTCTGAGCCAGTGGAAAACGACGACTACGCAGCGTTCAGCGTTCAGTTCGCTGGAGCCTCGGGCAGCTTGGAAGTTTCCCGCGTGGCAGCCGGTCACCCCAACACACTGAATTTCGAGGTCTTTTGCGAAAAGGGCGCCGCACGCTTCAGCCAGCTGCGCCCCTCGGAAATCGAAATCATGCTCACCGAGGGTCCCTCGGCAACCAACGGTTACCGCACCGTGAACCTCGGCTCGGAGCATGCCTACATCAGTGGCGGTCTACCAATGGACGCACCAGGTGTTGGCTTTGGCCAGAATGACGCCTTCGGCTACCAGGCCCGCGCCTTCCTCGACGAGGTCGCCGGCCTAGAGAACGCCCTTCCAACCAACGCATCATTCGACGAGGGTGTGCACAATATGCAGATCCTGCAGGCGGTCGTGCAGTCCGCTACCCACGACGGAAAGAAGGTTTCGCTGTGAAACTCGGTGTCTACAACGCAATCCTCCACAGCCACCCGCTGACCGAAGCACTCAAGGTCATAGCCGACCAAGGGCTCACCGGAGTTGAGCTGAACACTGGCGGTTTCTTGCCACCAGTACACGTGCCAAATATCGATGAGATCTTAGAATCCGATGACGCTCGTGATGCTTTCCTCGCTCAATTTGAAGGCACCGGCGTGGAAATTTACGGACTGAATTGCAACGGCAACCCGCTGCACCCCAACCGTGAAATCGGCGAAAAGCACGCCGAGGACATCCGCCGCTCCATCAAGTTGACGGCTCGCCTAGGTCAGACTCGTGTGGTCACCATGTCCGGACTGCCCGCTGGAGAGCACAACGGCACCAACCCAAACTGGGTAGTTAATGCCTGGAATTCGGCAGCCTTGGACCAGTTGGACTACCAATTCGGGATCGCTGCTCAATTTTGGAAAGAAATCGACGAGCTGGCTGTTGCCCACGGAGTGAAGGTCGCCTTGGAGCTGCACCCGCAGAACCTGGTCTTTAACCCTGCAAGCTTCCGCGAGCTACTTAAGCGCGCTGGAACCAGCAACATCGGCATTGAACTAGATGCCTCACACCTGTTCTGGCAGCAGATGGATCCGGTGGCCGTTGTCCGTGACCTCGGCCAGTGGGTCTTCCACGCAGCGGCCAAGGATGTGCGCATCAACGCCAATGCCGCGGTTCAGGGCGTGCTGGATAACAGCTTCCGCAAGTTGGGCGAAGATGAGCCCCGCACCAACCTCGGTGGCGACGAGTGGGCTAACGAGTGGCCAAAGAACTCAGCCTGGGACTTTGTGGCCTTGGGCAAGGGACATGACACCGCGTTCTGGACCGAATTCCTGCGTGCTTTGCACGAGGTGGATCCAGAAATGATGGTGAACATCGAACACGAGGACACCGAACTCGGTGCCGTTGAGGGGCTGGAAGTAGCGGCCAAGGTGCTGATCGAGGCCGACGCAGCCCTAGAAGCCTCGCTGACCAAAGCTTCTTAATAACCTTTCGCTGGCACAAGTAAGCCCGGAATTCACGTGGTGAATTCCGGGCTTCTTTGCGTCTGTACTTAGACGGTGCGAACTACGTTTTCGTAGCCAAAGCGAGCCTTTGGTGCACCGATTTCGCCTTCGGCTGGCTGACCAATGTTGACTACAAGGAAGCTCTTCTGGTCACCTTCCGGGAAGAAGGAAGCGTCGATAGCCGAGAAGTTAGCACCGGTCATTGGGCCCACTGCGAAGCCAAGGCTACGTGCGGCCAGCAAGAAGTAGCCTGCCTGCAGGTGAGCGTTGTTGTTGCCGGTAGCGGCGGTGAAGTCAGCGTCTGCGTCGTACATGGCCTTAGGGGCGTTGTAGCCTGGCAGGAAGTTGTCCCACTGTTCGTGCCATGCGGTGTCGTAGCTGAGGATTGCTACCAGTGGAGCGGCGGCGGTCTTGGCCTGGTTACCGTGAGCCATAGCGTCAACCAAGGTGGCGCGTGCTTCAGCCGAACGTACGTAGGTCACGCGAAGTGGCTGGGAGTTGAAGGCGGTTGGGCCGAACTTTGCCAGTTCGTAGATCTCCTGCGCCTGAGCTTCGGTGACTTCACCGGTGAATGCGTTTGCGGTGCGGGCTTCGCCAAAGATGGCGTTGATGGTCGCTGAGTCGACCTGGTTTTCCTGGGATGCAACAGTCATGAGATGACCTTTCGGTTCGGCCCGCGCGCCGGGCATTGGGCCGGTACCGGACAGAGGATCTTGTCTACCGTGCACAACCAGCTGAGCTGATCACTCATTCCGCGAACTATTGTGTTTTGCAACACACCGCTAGGGCCTGCGCCCTACGGTTAGGGTGAAAGCGGCGTCTGTCCTGAACGAACTAAACGGCGGTGCACTAGCGCGCAGGCAATCGAGCACAGCGCGATAAACACACCAAAGTACGTCACCGCCATTGATTCGCCACTGAGCTGACCAACCCAGCCAAGCCCTAAAGCACCCAGAGCAGTCAGCGCATAACCGAGCACCCAGAAGGCCGAACTGGCGCTGGCTCGGTGGCGCAATTCAATACGCCGCAAAACAATGGATAACCCGGCCGGGAACAATGCCCCGTGACTAAAGCCAGCAACCAAGAGACCCAGCAGATAGATGCCAACGCCTAGATGCCCATCCACTCTCGGCGCCAGCGCGATGAACACCGTGCCAACAGCCAGCCCAGCAAAACCGAGATGAACTTTCTGGGCCACCAGCTTCCCGCCAATTTTCTGACCCGCCGTGGTGGCGACAAAAATCAACGAACCAATCAAACCCAATAACCGCAGGTCCGTAATGCCGAAGGCGCGGACCACCAGGATGGATGTCATTGCGGTGCAACCACCCATCACCGCGAAGCCTAGGGTCATCAATCCGCCGACACAGTAATCACGTAACGCGAAGCGGGGCACCAGCGGAAGGGTGAGCTTCAGTCGGTTTGATCGGTGCACCACGCTGTCGGGAATCACGCTCAAAGCGACGATGCACAACCCAGAAAGCACCGCATGAACGCTGAAGGCGATCATTGGAACTGCGGGGAAAAAGTAGGTCAAAAAGGCAGCCAGCGCCGGGCCGCTGCCAAGCCCCACCATATTGGCAACGCTGGAAATACTTGCGCCTCGTGCCGAGCTAGAAACCAAGTCAGTCAGATACGCGGTGGCCGTACCGGTCACCAATCCGGCACAGATACCGGAGAAGATGCGGGCAATAAAAAGCATGGGTGCATCGGTGGCCGTGGCATAAAGAATCCCGCTCGCAGCCGAGGCCAGCAGCCCAAAAATCATGACCGGTTTGCGGCCTATGGCATCGGATAATGAACCAAAGACACACAGTACGGCGAGCACGACAACGGCATAAATAGCAAAGAGTTGAGTTGAGACAGCGGTGCTCAGACCGTATTCATCTTGCAGGGTTGGATACAGCGCGGTGGGCATAGTGGTGCCACACATGGCGACCGCATAGGTCACCAAGACCAAAGGTAAGGACCAACCCCGAGCTCGGTTTGGCAAAGCAGGCCGCATCACGCCAATACCTCGCTCTCATGTTGCCTAACAACATGAGCCTAGATAAGACCTAATGTCCTGTCAATGTTTTCACTATTGTTGCTGATTAAACCGAGCTAGGTCAGCGGCTCCGATCAGGCCCGCTGCAGGGCCCAATTCGGCTTGTTTGATCTTTGCAAAGGGGCGGTATCCCCTACCGGAAAGCGAACGGCGGTAGGTTTCTTCGGCCGTGGCAACCAGCTGCTTAGAGGCAGTACCTAAGCCACCACCGATAACAATGGTTCCAGGATCCAATACGGAAGCCAGGTTGGAAATACCCAAGCCCAGCCATTCCCCCATATCTGTAATCAGGTCGCTGCAGGCAGGATCACCTTCCGCAGCCAGGCGAGTCACCGCGACGCCGGTGACGGCCTCAGGGTTATCGCCCACCGCTTCGCGCAGGCGGAAGGCCACCGGCGACTTACTGCGCACCAGCTCGGCTCCTTCGCGGCCTAGCGCGTTGCCTGAGGCGTACTGTTCCCAGCATCCTCGGTTACCGCAAGCGCAACGATGACCGCCGGGAACTATCACCTGATGGCCAAATTCGCCGGCAATGCCCGACTTACCTCGGTGGATTTGGCCTCCAAGGATCACCGCACCGCCGATGCCGGTTCCCAGAGTCAGGCACACCATGTCGCTTTCTCCGCGGCCAGCACCAAATCGGTGCTCGGCCCAGCCAGCGGCATCAGCATCATTAACGAGGGTGATTTCGTGACCCACTAATTGCATCAAGCGGTCCCGCAC
>Ga0308166_1000559_pt1 | contig 49010 bp, 50 predicted proteins | sample PhyCR2_2_FD_202137 | JGI IMG/M metagenome (GOLD analysis project Ga0308166, IMG submission 202137) | Phyllosphere microbial communities from UC Gill Tract Community Farm, Albany, California, United States - DLSLCC.R2 | ecosystem: Host-associated > Plants > Phyllosphere > Unclassified | place...
ATACCAATACCAATACCAATACCAATACCAATACCAATACCAATACCAATACCAATACCAATACCAATATTGTAATTAAAGATATTCCTGAAAATAAACCAGTAAAAGAAATTAAAAAAACACCAATGAATAAACCTGTTTTTATTTTAACTGTAGGTGATTCTCTTATGAGTGAGGTTTCTCAGGGTTTAAGGGATGGTTTATCAAAAGATATTAAAATTAAAGATGTGCACAAATCCAGCACAGGCTTAACCAATGATGAATATTACAACTGGCCTCAGGTTGCTTTCGATCAGGTTTCTAAATATCAGCCTGATACTGTTATTATTCACATGGGTGGTAATGATGGACAAGACATGAAAATAGGAAAACAGTTCGTTCATATTACCGACCCTCTTTGGAAAAAAACTTATGAAGAACGGGCACAAAAAATGGTTGATAATATTAAAAAAGCCAAACCAGATGTTCACATTATATGGTTAGGATTACCTGCTATGAGAGATACGAAATTTGCAAATAAAATGGATATTATTCGCAGTGCTCAATTCACCATCTCTGAAAATAATAATATCCCCTATATTGATGGAAAAGAAGCTCTCGGCTCCACATATCAGAAGCAAGGAAGTTTTGAAGGAAAAGTAAAAGTATGGCGAAGAACGGATGGCATTCATTACAGTCGTGATGGAGGTATTGTCATGGCTCATCAAATTATCAATGATATGAAATGGTGATATTGTTGCACATAAATATTATTAATCCGGCTTTCAAATTAAAAAGAGACCATAAGGTCTCTTTTCTTTTTTACAATCTTCTTTTAAGACTGTCTATATCATTAGAAACACTTATTGCTTTATTCATTTCTTCTTTTTCTTCTGCTGCTATTTTTTCTTTTATAAAATATGCAACTGGAGCTAATAATTCATAATTTTTTTCTTTTAAAAATAGTGGTGAAATTACAGCTCTCTTTTTTGTATAAATATCATTCAGATAGTCTGTATTTATATTACCTTTGCCATAACCGTTATTTTTTTGCCATAACTTAAATCCAAAATTCAGACAAAGAAACTCAAAGACTGAAAAATCGCAATATTCTTTGTTATGATAATTAATATCAATCTCAGGAATATTACTGAGTAGACACTCGAAATTATCAATGAATAAATTTTCTTTAATCGCCACAAACAGTAAAACACTATAGTCTTTATCAAAATTATTTATTCTTTCAACACATGTATTTAATATTGATTCACTATTGTTTTTTTCTATTATTTTAGTTAACAAGCTTATTTTTTCAATTTTTGAAGTTTTTTTGAATAAAGAGTCTTCTGCTATAATAATGACATCCTTATTCATTAATCCTTTTTCTACTAATTTTTCTCCAAAACAAAAATTTTCGCATTTTAATTCAAAGCCTTTATTTTTTATTTTTTCTAAAATTCCAGGAATTGCCTTTATTCTTTTGTTTACTTCTGTTATTGAATACATATCACCAAAATCAATATCATCAAAAGACGTATCTATATAGTCAAGTATCACCTCAATAAGTGTGCCTTTTTTAATTGCCCCTTCTCTGTCTGGATAAAATAGAATATTGCTTTCAGCAGTCATTATATGATTTTTTACCCCTTCAATATCCGCATTTTCTATCTTTTTTATAAATTCTAAAGTGCTTTTTATTACATTCATCACAATTCCTTATTTTTTCCATATTTTTTATTTTAACATACAAAAAACATTTGAACAGCATTATAACTCATGGTATATTTATCATTCAATATCCTGTGGAGAACGAATTATGACTAAGAATAAAAAAATTATAGCTGGTGTTGCGGGTGTGGCTTTTGCACTGTTTTATATTGGTTTCTTTAAAATTGTAGTGTTAGGTGGACTGGCAACAGCAGGGTATCTTGGCTATAAAAAAGTAACTAATAAATTGACTCTAAAATAATTGTTTATTAAACTCCTTATATCAAATTTAAAAAGGCATAGGGAGTTTTTATGGAAATAATTTTCCTTAATTTCATAAGATTAGGTAAAAACCCCTTATCTAAAGAAAATGACCCAAATTATTATATCTATCGGGAATTTATTCTTGAGATTTTACAAGCTGCTTTTTTTCAATTGCAACACTACCAACTCAAAATTATGGATGCTCCTTTATCTGAAGAGAATAAAAAATCCATGCAACTTATAATGACTCTCAATTCTGAGCTTTCTCAAATTATCCACAATTACAATAAAGCCTGCACACTTGAACAACAATTAAAATATGAAAAAATCATAGACTCCATCCGTGCACGAATTCCTCATATTTAGAAAACAAACTCCTTCAACTGATTGACACATTTGACAAAAAAACAAAAATAGTTTAAATAATGATCAAAATAGTCATTGGTACTTCTGGAGGCATTTATGAGCAATAAAAATAATCTTTACATTTTATCAAAAGTTACAGAAGGTGATTCTTTTACTAATGATGATTTTGCAAAAGTGTCTGCAACATTGTCACGTTTCGATTTTTCAAAAATAAGCGATAACGAAATTAAAAGAATTCAGCTACACCTTAATAAACCCATTGAAAATCCAGACAGTAGCTTACTTAACAGGTTTTCGTCCAAACTGTTAGATAAAATAAACAATGAAAAACCAGATATGCTTGATGCATTTACTAAATCTGGAGTAAGAGAAAATACATTGTTATCAAAAACAGCAGAGCTTATTAATGTTCTACATGATAGAGAATTACTGCAAAGTAATATCAAAGATACAGAACCAAAAGTAAAAAGAGGAATTTCCTTATAAAACACGAAATTTTGGATTTTAATTGTTTAAAGAGGCTCTTTGAGCTTCTTTTTATTTTCATTTCTTTTATAATAAAATGAAACTTTTATAAAGGAAATAAAAAATGATGTTCATTAATATTGCTCTTTCTGAATTTATGGAAATAGCTAAAGATCCTAAAAAACAAACTGATGATAATTTACAACATATATTAAAAAATCATAACATTGGAAAATCAGATTTAAGCGACTATCTTTTAGCTATTTTAAAGGATGATACTTCTTCTTATTTTACTCAAACAAGTCTTTATGAGGCTTCGGATTATTTTATAATTAATAAATATATTTTAAATTTTCTTGATCAAAATAATGATAACCTTAAAAAATTATATTCTTTCATTCCTTCTAAAGGTTACAATCAAAATCATACCGAGTATTTCAGAGATTTATTCAAATTAAATATAGAACCAGAAACTTTTAAAGAATTAGCTGAAAAATGCAATATGTTATCAATACATGATAATTTTTTCTATGTGCTTGGAGCTATGTTCTATAACAATAATAAAGTAAATGCACCTAAGTTTCTTTCTGAAAATTTATTATCATATGTAGATATGTATAAAGAGAGCAACCCGGATGAAATATTAAAAATATCTCACATGTTTTTATTGGATAATAGACTTATTTCCTTCAGGAACGATATCATTAAAATTCTCAATGAGAGTGGTGACTATCATACTTTGATTAAAGAAGAATTAATTAATTTTTATAAAACAGGAAAAATAAAAAATGAAAACCATATCTATCTCCCAAGTGAAAATATGGATTTCATGATAAAAACTGTATTTAATAAAATGACCAATGAAGAAATACGCAGTTTTTTTGATGAGATAAAAAAAGAAAAAAACAATTATCTCAATAAAACCCCTTATAAAAAACTTATCACCTACTTTATAGAGCGAGATCTTTTTGACATATTCGATGAAGGAAAAAATAAAGTTTTATTAACTCAGGCGGGATACCTTCCTTTCAATAAAATGGAATCAATTCTTGATACTGTTAAAGATGATCAATTGAAAATAAGCTTGCTATCTTCTTTTATTGATAAATGCAGTCACCAGCAAACCGTTCCTTTTTTAAATTATATTGATTCTCATAATTTTGATATCGATACTGACAATCATACACGAAAAATAATAAAAGGATTCAGTGATTACTTTTGCAAAAAAGATGCTAATAAAATCCAGAAAATATTTTTAAATATTAACAAATATGCTGATTTTCAGGAAAATAAGAAAATTTATACTGACGAAATTTTTAATGTTATAAAAATAAACCTTAAAAACAGTGATCTACCCGAGATAAAAAAACACTTAGAAGATATTTTCAAAAAAACACAACAAACAGGTATTGATATTGACTTTTCTTTATTAAATAAAGAAAGACTTGATAGATCTCAAGGAACACTATTGCATATAGGTATAGAACACTATATCTTACTTCAGGAAGTGCAAAAAAATGGATTTGAACAAGGATTTGTTAAAAAAAGAATATAATTAAAAGAAGGCTTATAGCCTTCTTTTTTTCTTCTCTGAGTCTATGCTACTTTCATTTAAAGATGCATTTATTGCATTTTTTTCATTTAATAAAATATTTTTTACAATATCACTGGTGACGAGATAGTTATAGATTTTTGTTTCTTTTCTTTCAGAGAAATACACTAATCCTTTTTTAAAAAAATCATCTCTTTTTAAATTATCTTCTTTTGAAATTGAACTTAGTTCAAATAACTTTTCCAGTATAGCTAATGATTCTTTTTTACGACCATTATTATCTTTATATAAGGATTCATTATTTATTAACTGTTGTTCTTCAAAAGAACATCTATAGAGAAGTTTAAAGTAAAAAATAATACTACTCACTATAATTTTTTCTTTATTAATTTGGGGAGATGCCCATAGTAAGTTGAAAATTTTTTCTCTTAATAAAATATTACTTTTTTTCATTTCCAAATTTTTATCTTTTGTATATCTGAATTCATTTGGGGGATCTAAGAATCTTAATATTAAAGGATAGTAATCTGAATCAGCAGAAATGTTTACATCAACATTTGCTCCTTTATCCATTAAAAAACTTACCATTTTTAATAAGTCTTCTTCTTTATTCATATTAATATTTTCTTTTTTGTATTTATAAGAGTCTATTAAAAGAAGATGAAGCAAGTAGTCGTAAACCGAATTAAATTTTAATTTAAGTTTATCGGGGATTTCACCTGTTTGATTATTATTTATCAAATATGAAAACAAGTTTTCGTCACGCTCTACGGTTGCATAAAACATTAGATTTACAGGATAAGTAATATTATATCCATTCACCACAAACGATTTACTCAAATCCAGTTCTGGACGAATTTCCTTAAACTTCATAATTATGGGTTGAGCTGGTATTTTTTTAAGACCTTCAAAGCTATTCCTTATTAAATTAAAAGCAATATTTGTTTTAATTATATCAATGCCATATTTTTCTATATTTTCCAGTAATCCTGAATTATATAAAGACTGAACCATTCTTACTGTAGTGCATCTTACATGAATATTGTTGGGATCTAAAAAACCGCCTTTTTTAAGGCAAAAATCAATTAATGGTTTTTTTATATTTCCCGCACTCAATAAGCCATTTAATAAATTGAACTTATTATTTTGTTCGTAATTTAAATTTGGCTCACCCCAGTTTATTTTTTCACCTCTGGATTCAAGACATTCTATTATTTTATACACTTTAGATGATAATTTCTCCTTATAAATGCCTTGAGAAAAAACAAGATAGAATAGAGCACTTCTTCCTGATGAATCCTTAAGATTAATATCACCACCTTTATCTACAATATATTTCACCTGTTTTACTTTCAAATGTTTTATAGCATAATGAAGCCCATATCCTATATGATTTATATCACCACCTAAATCTATAATTTTATTAGCTAAATTGAAATTTTCCAAAGCTATAGCAACTCCTAAAGGTGTATCATGATTATTTTCACTCCACTCATTAGATATAGAAGCATTTATTTCCCCACCATACTCGATTAATAGAAAAAAATTAGCTTCATTGCCCCCTAAGAGAGCATAATACATAGCTTTTTGTAATTCCTGATAATTGTTATCTTCTATGTTTTTATCTATATTATCGCTTTCTTCCTGAACCATAGCTTCATCAATATAATCTTCATTCTCTTCTGTGTAATAAAATCTTTCTTTAATTACATTTTCCTTTTTTTGAAAATAACCATCATCCAGCAAAGATTTTATAATATCTGGAGTTGAATAGTAGGCACAGTATTGGAGTAAAGACAATGTTTTCTTATTAGATAAAATGATAACTTCATAGGAACTCAATGTAGAACAAGGATGATCGTTGATAATTTTAGATATTTTTTGTTTCTTATTATAAATAAATGCAGAAAGTAGATTTTTTTTTACTATTTTTATAATCTCATTTCTGTATTCATTGTCATCTTTTTCGTAAGAATATATATTCATTTAAAAATCCTTTTAAAATTATCATATTATTACTTATCATAATTTTTCTTTAATTCAAAATGCATTTATAATCTTTTTTTATTTATTTTGGTATCATCAGATATATTGATTACTCTTCCAATAATCTGTTTTTCATCATCTACCTTTTTTAAATCCTGAAGTTCTATTATTTTTTTTATTTTGACTTCTTCTTTACTTGAGAAAAAACCGCGAGTTTCTAAAACATCTAATACTGTCATATCATCCTTATCTTTCATTTCTATAAGTTCAAATAGCCTTTTTTCTTTTATATAATCTGTTATTTTCAAAAATGTTTTTGCAGACCAATTATAATGTAAAATATTCCTTAAACTTTCATCTTGATACATCCAGTCAATACAATTCAACAAATTCTCTTCATATAAATAGTCAATATAATAGTCACGGTTTATATTTGAATATATAAGAGGCTGAATGCTTTTTATTATTTTAATATAATCAAGTTCATTTTTAGCAAGAATGGTTTCAAATAAATTTATCATAGATGCTTCTCTTAATCTGAAAAAATCCCCAGTGATTAAGCTTTTTAGCAGGGACACTTCATCGTAGCCATTATTTTTATAGTTCACTAATCCTTGTATAATTATATTATTGACTTTTTTTATAACACTCGAATAACTCATTGCATAGAGTAAAGAATCCGAAGTTGCCTTGATGATATTTTCATTATTATCCGTAAATTTATTTTTTTCTATTAGATAAAATAAAATAAGAGGTGAAAGAAAAACATGTTTCTTATTATGGCTTACGAAACCATCAGTGCATACAGAAAAATTTAAACCAAAAACATTATCAATGTTCTTTATATTCTCATAAGATATAGTTCGTTCGAAAAATGCAGCCTTAGAAAAATCATATAATTCACCAAAACCATATTCTTTCAATCTTTTTATCTGTAATTCATCTATATCGTTCATCATATCTATAAAAGAGAATTTATCTTTAACTACCATCTCTTTAATCTTGTTAATTACTTCTTGCTTCTCACCCACACTAAGTGATTGATAATCATTTAGAAAAACGGGTAATGTTTTTGAACTCAACGGAAAATTATGTGTTTTCATTTTTTCACCATAATAAGAATAACTATTTTTATTTTACTCAAAAAAAATGCGACCATCAAGGATCGCATTTTATCATTAAAAAAGGCATTTAAAGAAGACTACCACCTTTATTATAAATATCCTTAAATTTTCCAGGTTGTCCCTGAACAACATCGTATAAAGAGTATGTGATAAATACAGGAACCTTGTCCACTTTTTGGATATAAGTTTTGCCTTTATCCAGATTTGACTTGATAGTATCACCATTTTGAGATGAAACAAATTGGGCTAATGGATACCATTGCTGTACACGTATACAGCCTAAAGAATCAGATCTGTTGGTATTGTTAAACAAGTATCTTTGATTGGTATCGTGAAGATAAATATTATCGGAACTATTTGTTTCAAACTTTAAAACACCTAATGAATTACTTGTACCTGGAGCTTGCTGCACTCTATACCTGCCAGCTAAAATATCCGCACGAGATACTGAAGATAAAGGGTAAACATTACCTGAATAATCCACAGCCTTAAGAGCATGACTTCTTACATAAGGGTTAGAATTGCTCAAATTATTAATAACATTTCGCTTAATCACACTCATTGGCGGAGTCCAATTAGGGTTGTATTTTAACCCTATGATATCTATCCTATCCATTGGTGTTTCATGGACTGATTTACCAATCACAATTTTTGATTCAATAGCAACTTCACCTGTATTTACATCAATTGCTTTTAGAGTGTAGGATGGAATATTAACGACAATGATTTTATCATGGCCTTCTTCTTTAGCTTGTTCCATTAATGCATTTAGTTTATCTTTCCACTTTACCAATCCCTCATCTGACTCAGAATTACCTGTTCCACCTACACCTAAAGCTATAAATAATTGTGGACCTGCGACACCATCTTCTTTTAGCCCAAGATTTTTTTGAGCAAGCCTCACCGCATTGACAATATCTTCATCATAAATAGTTGGTGTTGGCTGACCTGCTAAATCAAGATACCCTTTACTGACTAAAGAGAGGGCAAGCGAAGCAACTTTTGGCCCCTGAGATCCTTTCCTTAAAACAGGGTAATCATTACCTTTTAACATTGATGGTGTCTTGCGAGCGATTTCTATAGCATTATCCATTGCTACATTTAATGATTTATAACTATAGTAGTCTGGAATACCTGCCGTTACTTTATCCCCATAGCCTCTACTAATAGATTTATTCTTAGCCGCTCCTGAGGATATTATAGTTCCTCCACTTGATTCTATTGATTGAATTTCAGCAGGACTTAAATCACTACTGTCTCCATCACCTGAGGAAGTATCGCTTGAAGAAACTGAATCAGTTATGATAACCTCTCCATCGTTTGTTGCGTTCACAGCGCCTGTTTGTCTTTGGGGAGTGTTTAATGGAATATTTGCATTGCTATTAGTTTTATCAAATAAGAGCACGCTGTTATCTATTGTTTGATTTTTAGGAACAGTAATAACATTACCAGCCTCATCAGTTATCGTTAATTCTGCATGGGAGATTCCAGGTATTGTTGCTATTAAAAGACTTAGAATTGATAATTTGAATTTCATCCTTACCTCTGGGTTCGATTTATTATTTTATTGTCTTTATTTAACATTTATTTTCATAAAATCAAAACTTTTTTGATATATAAATGTGCATTTTTTGTGTATTTTTAGTCTGTTATTGATTTTTGCATCAGTATAGATTATATTTGTAATTGATTTTAATTAAAGGAGAAATAAATTATGTATTCAAATACTATTTCTACTACTCGCTCAAGTTTTTTGAGTAAAGTATATTGTGGAGTAGGCATGACCCTTATCCCAACTGTTATCGGGGCATGGATAGGCATGAACACAACCTTCATGTCAAGCTTCTTTGCTCTAAATCCTATCCTGGGAATCGTCGTGTTTTTAGGTAGCTTCTTTGCTTTTGCATGGGCTATCAATAATGCTGGAGATTCTCCTTTAGGTATTGGTTTATTGGGAGCATTTACATTCTGTGAAGGCCTGCTTTTATCAGGAATTCTTGGACATTATATGGCAAGCACAGCAGGAACAACTATTGTCTTACTTGCTTTCATTGGTACCTGTTCTATCTTCTTTGTCATGACTCTTCTTTCGTCTATGATTAAAAGAGATTTAAGCTTCATGGGGAAAGGTCTTGCTGTAGCAGGAATCGGATTTATAGTGTTGATGGTAGCTAATCTTTTCTTACATGCACCGATGTTAACATTAATGCTTTCCTATTTTGGACTAGTTCTTTTCAGTATCTGGCTGCTTTATGACATTAAACGTATTTCTGATGGCGGTGAAACCAGTGTTGTTAGAGCAACCTTCAGTATCTATTTAAACCTTATTAACATCTTCCTTTCTCTATTGAGAATACTTGGAAACAATCGTTAATTTTTAATGAAACATTAATAATAAAGAAGGCTTAAGCCTTCTTTATTTTTTGCTTCTTATTTCTGTTCTATTTTGCTATAACCCGTTATGCTATTTATTAATCTGTTCTGATATTCCTCAAATATATCCTTTTCAAGACTTAATGAAGAAAGTGTTCTCATAATAGCAGAAGAAATATCTTTCTTAATTTCTATGTTCATAGTCTTACCTGCCAACTCAAAATGTTCAACAAGATAATCTATTGCTTTTTCAAAAGTGTCTATATCAAGTTCATAAACAGCATATGAATACAACTCAACAGCATTACTTTCAGGGTCGTCAAAATATTTAACGAACTGAGAGGATATAGCTCTTGCATAAAGTAATTTATCTTCATCCTGTAGATTTTTAATCAGATTCGGGTCTTCAAATCCAATATTTTCAAAATAATATTTCACTTTTGATACAAATTTATTATTACTCTCATTTACTTCTATGATGTCTTTTTTCTTCTCTGGTTTAGCTTTTATTTCATACTTCCAACCTAATACCTCATATATCTTTCTTACTTTTTCTTCAGAATACTTTGAAGAATTTATAATACTTTTCCAGTTTTCTTTACCTTCGCCTTCCCAGGTTGCTGAGATTTCAACTCTTCTTTGCAATAAAGTATTCCATGCATGATAAACAATATCATCCGAGATGTATTGAACTCCTACTATAAAGCGATACGGAATATCATAAGAACCCTTCATTTCAGAAATAACTGATTGCAGAGCTAATGCATTAGCATATGCTTTTGCAAAACTTAAATTTTTCTTTAAAATATTTAATGTAGCTTCATTGGGAACTTTTCCAGATAATACATCACTTGCAAGAATACGAGGGTTCATTTCTGGTCTATCTTTATTATTAAAAATCTCCCTTTTCTTTTCTACTTGAGGTATATTATAACTCTCTCCATTTATCCTTCTTCTATCGAGATTATTTGAATCAGAGTAGTTTCTATTTGTGATAAAGTCATCATCATCATCATCATCTTCGTTTTCCTCGTCATCGTCATTATCTTCATCTTCATCTTCATTATCTTCATCTTCATCTTCATCGTTTTCATCTTCGTCGTCTTCATTTGAGTTTTCGAAAATTTCTTGATTGAGATAACTACTTTCCGATAACATATCATCCACAGTAAGACCATTTAGAATACCCAACAACACTTTAATGTATTCATTAAGTTGCATAGGATCTATATCTTCTTCTATTTCTCTTACTCTTTCTGCTACTTTCATAACCCAAGCATTTTTTTCATCTGAGGACATTATTTCTTTTTTATTAATAACTTCAAATATAGAGAAGAGCATATCAAAAGATATGTCAGGGGGAAGTTCCACTATAAGGTCAATAAAGGGAGATTGTATTTTTGGATTTGACCAAAACTCTATCATAACTTTACAGATTGATTTTTGTAATAATACATCGTTTTCTATTTTATCAATTGGAATGCTTTTTTCGCCACTTAAAAATTGCTTTGCTTCCTCAATAGACTTAGATAGTATTTCTTTAGTATTTAAGCCTTCGTTGAACATACAATCTCCATTTTATTATTTTATCTAATGTATAGTAATATAAAATAAATAATATTCAACTTAATGAGATATTATTTATTTTTGTTTTATGATTTATTTTCAGCATTTTCTACTGTTTTATTCTCAGCATTATTTTCACCCGTATTTTCATTAGATTCTTTTATTTCTGAGTCATGTTTAGATTTTTCGGTCTTAATTTGTTCAACATCATCTTTACTAAATACATTAGTCTCTTCAAGATCAAGATTGTTTTCAAAAGCTATAGAACAGATAAGAGAATGTAAACGTTTAAATTCGCTTAGTAAATCCATATGCAATGAGCTTGTTTCAAGACTTCTTGATGATTTTGCTGAAATACGACCCAAATGGTTTTGAGTATAACGATCTTCCATATCTCTTACAGCATCTTTTTGTTTTATTAATTTCTTCGCCGTCTTTGCATTAGGCTCGATAAACAAAGCAGTTGCCATATTCATACTCTGGATAATTTCTTCACAAATATTGATGAGTTCTTTCTTTCCTTCTACAGAGAAAGAAAGTCTTTTCTCGATTTTTTCATTCTTTATTTTATTAATAATTATATTAATAATATCACCCACTTGTTCTACAGACATAGACCACTTCATAATTGTTGCCCATCTTTTGCTATCCTGACCCTCAATACCAGAAAGAGAAATCAGGTATTTACTAATTGATGCATATAGTCTGTCAACGAACTCATCTGTACTTCTTAGCTCTTTTACATGCTGTGTATTAGCCTTTTCATCAAGTAGTAAAGGTATGCCTTTTAACATATCGGAAACAAAATCACTCATTCTTACTGTTTCACGGGCTGCATTAGTTAAAGCAAGCGAAGGACTTTGTAAAGAGTTCTGGTCAAGGTATTTCGGCAATCCTGGATCATCTTCTTTTGCAACATCAGGAATTGCTTTTCTCATCATTTTAGCCATTATTTTTACAAAGAAAAGCTCAACAGTGGTTCGGATTAAGTTCCATCCAAGATGAAAATTAATAATAGTTTCAAGAGGACTCATGCCAATCGCTTTTGCTTCTTTAGCAATAAGACCTGTCATTGGAATAAATATAGCTGCTCCTATAACTTTAAAAATAAAACTACCTACAGCAGATTGCTTACTTACATGACCAAGACCGTTGCCATTCATCATTCCTAAAATACCACTACCAATCGTCCCTCCAATGGCAATCTCCAGTGCTGAGTCTAATGAAATTGCTCCAGTAGATGCTAAGGTGGCGGTTAATAAAGCCGCAGCAAGACTTGAATAGGATAAAAGAGCAATACAAATACCCAGAATAATATTTAAACCCTGGTCTTCTGTCATTGCTTCCAACAGTTGAATTGCCAGAGGATTACTCAATATAGGTTCTGCTGTTTGCACAATAAGACTCAATGCAAGCAACATTAACCCCAACCCTGTTAATGCTAATCCTATATCTGCACTTTTACTCTTTTCTTTTTTAATAATTAACCATACACCTGTGATTAAAAATACAGGACCAAGCCATTTCAAATCCAGAGTAAGAACTTTAGCCATTATTGCCGAACCCGCATCAGCTCCTAAAGCAATAGCTAAAGCTCCTTCTAATGTTAAAAGATTTTGGGCAGCAAATGAATTTGCCATCATTACAGTTGCATTACTGCTTTGTGTTAATGTTGTTATTAATGCACCACCAAAAAATGCTTTATATTTATTTGACATAAATTTTGATAGTGTGCTTCTTAATGTTGAGCCAAAGGCTCTTATTACTCCTTTTTGCACATTTTTAGCGCCCCAAACCAATATGGCTATGGCACTCAAAAATGTTAACATGATGTTCATTTCGCCCCCTTATTTCTTTAAAAAAATATAATAACATAAAAACCAAAAAATAAATTAAATTTGTTTAAAAATATGTAATTATCGCGCAATTGACGAATTATACTTGAAATGCTCAGTAGAATCTACTATATATTTATCACACAAAGAAATTTTATTATTAATAACAACAAGAGGAAATACATTATGACAAAATTAATTCTTGATTTGAAAAACTCCAAACCAGTATCTATCACTTCAACTGTTAAAAAAGTCGGTATTAACCCGAAAGATATTAAAGTTGGACAGCATGAGTTTTATGATTCTCTTTATCTTCTCAAGTTTAATCTTGAACTCCTTGACGAACATGATGTGGTAGTAGGAAAAGCAGAAGGTTTCTCAAGTAGCGATATTTCAGACCTTGTTCATGATGTGCAAAGAGTTGGAGATGTCAACTGGACTTTCGTGGTTTCAGAACTTGAATCTGTTAGCGGTCAAACTGAAGGGGTTAAAACTCTCCATTCTGGTCTGAAAGATTTAGCTAAAGTTCAGAAACTTGAAGTTGTCCTGACTCAGGAACTAAAAGAAGAACTACAAAAGATAGTAAAACCTTTATCCGATCTAGGTCATCAATTTGATGAGTTGAAGAAAAATGTTAAATCTAAAGCGGAGGAATTCACAATGAAACAACAAGAAGAACTTAAAAAAGTAAAAGAGCAGGCTTGCGATGCTTACGAAAAAGTTAAAACCAAGATAAAAAATAAAGACTTTAGCAAAAAAGAAGCTGCTGCTCTGGGTGCAGGTGCCGTAGTCCTTCTGGCAGCACTTTTCAGAAAGAAATAAGATAGTTTCCTTTTAATTATTATCTCCTGTTTTGAAGGTGGGCAACCACCTTCTTTTTTTACAATCTCTTTTTTATCACAAGCGATTTTTGTGCAACATCCTGAATGCCGCCCATTATGATACTTTTTTCAAGTTGTGATATATAACCTTGAAGATATGATATTTGCTCCATTATTTTAGGACTTTTTAAAATATCCTCAGGTTTAATCAAACCTTTATCTATAAGGATATCAAATGTCTTTTCTATTTTTTCATCTACCTTTCCCTGAGATTTCTCTTTAAAATTCATTGGACTGTCATCAATATTTAGTGGAACATACTCATTTTCCAGAAAATCCATAAGGTTTTTTTTGTTTAATTTTCCTGAATCTATAAAGCTTTCTATCCATGAATGAGCATTTGTTCTGAAAGCAGCTTTTATCAATGATTTACTGTCTTTATCACCGAAAATTTCCTTAAAGGGATCGAAGTGTTCGATTACTTTTTTATAAAAACCTTTTTTACCATCTTTATTACTTGAATCAAACCATAAAGAATTTGTAATAACTTCATATGTATCAGGCTCATTAAGAATCATATAAGCATTTTTTTCTAAAAACTTTATTTTATTTAAATTTGCACCCGTATTTGTGAGATATAAAAAAAGGTCTTTGACTGCTTCTGAGTTCAGGTTTTCTGCATATTTCCCAGCAGACAGACTCTCAGCAAGCTTTTTCATACCTTTTACAATTTCTATTACATGAAGTTTCTTAAAATATGTATCATTATCACCTATAATAGTATTTTGAGATTTATAAGTATAGGGTGAACTTTCCAGAAACTTTCTTTCTAAAAAAAGATAATTCAAAAATTCAGTATTTTTATATAATACAGCCTGCTCTATAGCTGAAAAATTGTTGTTAGATTTCAATACAAGATAAGGCGAGCTTTCTTTGAATAACTCAGGAAAATCAAACTCTATATCTTCATCTTTTAAATTTTTTGCAACATATACCGATAATGGCTTGTTTTTCTTTTTTAATACAGTATATAAAATAGGTTTTTGATTATCAGGATAAAAAGCAAAATTATAATCTGATTTTTCGGTGATTAGTTTTACCATTAAAAAATCTTTTTCATGTTCTTCTTTATTTTTCACCTTATTAGGCATATTAGTATTATACAGACCGTTGTTTAATACCATTTTTATTAATTTGTATGTAGTAAAATCATCTTTTTTTATTTCACCTTGCAAATACATATCGCTTATTGTAAGGTAATCATAATCATTAATAGCTTTTTTAAATTTATCCATTTTTTGCTTCTTATTTTATTAATATATTTAATTTTAACATACATGAATAAAAGGACAAATACACATGAATATTTATTTTTGTAAATCCAACAAAATTAATTTCCTTAAAAAGTATTTGCTTTACAGACAAATAGAGGATAAGCAATATTTAAAAAAAATTTTGAAATATCCATTAATGAAAAGAATAGATTTTTTCTATTATGTATATAACAAGTCAGTTGATAAAGCTCAGGCTGTCTTTGATGAAATTTTTAAAAACGAAATCTCAATCAATAATTCTCCTGTTCCTTCCAGATTTTATAAATTAGCTTTTAGTTTAAAATTAAATACTCCTCAAATAAGCAATAAAATTATAGTAGATGAATTTAAAGATAAAAACTTGACGGACTGTTTTTATTTTCTCGAAGTTTATAAAAATCATCAATTTAGAATTATAGATAAGCTTCCTAATAAACAATCCTTATATCAATGCATCCAGAATCATTATCACTGTTTCAATGAAACTTTGTTTACTTTAAATTATAGCAATAAAATATTTGAAACCGCTACAGAGCCAGAACATCCTGATTCTCTTTATGAAAATAATATTTATTCAGTTATTTATAAATATTATCAAACCAGAAAAACAGATGAAACAAATACAGAATATGAAAATATATTAAAAAGACATACTCCAGAAGATACTTTTACTGGAATGGTCTACATTAATTTGTTAAAACATACTTACAATTCTTTAGGAGGAAATCATTTTTTACCTGTTAAAAGAAGAGAGAAATGTGGAGATATTATTCTTAATTGTCAAAAAATAATTAATAGTGTTTTTAATTCAGAAGTTATTACTCATGAATATTTAGAACATACTTTTTTAAACTCTTTAACAAAACAATTCTTTGCACATAAATTTTTTCTTCCGTATAAAACAAGTCACGATGGTGTTATTATTAATGTGTATAATACCATTAATCAATACACCCTTCATGATTATCTCTCCCTTTTTAAAACTCTTAAAAAAGAAGTCAGCTTTATTGATTTCAACTCAAGTATTGATAATGAAGAAAATGTACATCATTTTTTGATTAAATTTTTTTTGATTCAGTATAAAGTTAATCATACTAAGGATAATAAATTATTTCAGTATAAAAGTAATAATGATGCAAAAACAGAAATACTTTCAATTATTAATGATATTCAATATTCAGAAAAAATGTATTCTTTTTTAAAAGAACATCTTATGTTTATTCCTTCCGATTTTTTAGAATTACACTCTGCCATTGAAAACTTAACAATTAAGATTGGCACTCATGCCGAGAATAACGATTTACCTCGTAAAAGAAAAAGATTATAATAATGTTTTATGTGGGAAACTTACAAATGAAAAATGCCATTATACAGGATATATCAAGGTTAAAATTGCAATTTGATTTAAATCGCAACAAAATAAACAATAATGTTATTAATAAATTTAGTCTTTTTGACAGACTGGATGTTTTTCAAAAATTAAAAAACAAACAACAATCAACAAGACTGTTTAGACAAATGTTAAATAATGAAATTTTAGCAAATCCTGATATTCCCGAAGGAGCTATTCTTCTTTCCCTGAGCTTTAAAACAACAAATCAAAACGTTTCAGAATCTTTATTTAAAGAATTTATGACAGATTCATTAACTGAATTATATTTCCTTAAGGGTGCAATGCATACTTTTTCAAATTATTCTGACAAACAGGATGGAATAAATTTTATTAACCAGCATTTTTCGGGTTTTGCTATTAATTATATGCCTTTTACAGATTTAGGAAACAACAGGCGAGATGACAATGTTTATATTCTTATGTACAATAATTTTAAAAATAAACCTGATGATTATACAGATGAACAATTCAATATTATTAAAGAAGAAGGTTTCAAAAATGTCTTATTATGCTTATCTCACATCAACATATTTTATTATCTCGAACAATATAAGAACATGCCAGACAGCTCTATAGACACATTGGTTAAAACAAAAGAAATAACACAAGCACTATTTCCAAATAATAAAGAAGAAATAGAGCATTATTTTAAAAATTCTTTTATAGAAGATTTCTTTTATCAGTCTTTAAGTCATTCTATTTTTAATTTTAAAGAAAGAACAGATTTTAATACAAACGAAATCTTCTGTGTAGATCCTGATAATTTAAAAAAACATATGATTGTGATTGGGACTACTGGGCATGGAATGAGCGGCTTGAAGAAATATGTAATATGGAATACTCTTTTTCTTTTTAATGATTTGAAAAAACAGGATGAAATCAAAAAAATATTTAACATTGACAATAAAATTAGCTTATTCCATTTAATTTGGAATATATCTTTTCTGAATTACAAAGATCATAACAAAATTAGTGATTCAGGTTCATTGTTGGCGGAGTTTATTTATAAAGCACCAGAATCAGTTACAATTTTTGATAATTCTAACAGGGATATTATTTTAGAATCTATACAAAAAAAAGATACTAATCTTAGAGATGCCATTATAGAAAGAAATTCTTATGTTGAAAGAGAATTACTCAAACAATCTCTTGCCTCAGATATTGATAACAATCCCCATAAGAAGAAAAAAAGAATATAAAAAAGAGAGCTTATGCTCTCTTTTTAATGTTCATCGATTTAGAAAACTCTCAGCAAAAAAATTTCATTCAGAGATAGTTAATTACAAATTAACACTATTTATCAAATCATCGATTTTAGATTCTACATCTTTTTCTTTAGCTGGGGCGACTTTTACAGGTTCGGATGATTTTTGAACTTCAATTTTTGGAGAAGGTAATTTTTTACTTTCTGCTTTTGGAGTTTTTGTCTGCACAGGTTCTTTTTTAGGTTCTGTATTTTTCACAGCAGCAGTAGACCTGCGGCTTTTAGCCGGTTCAGTGCTCGCCGAAACAGAAACTTTTTTTCCTTTATATTTATCTACAAAAGGCACTTTATTATCTACATCATAACCAATCGAATAACCCGAAAGGAAACCTAAGTCAAAAAGGTATTTTTTAGCTGTAGGAATAAGTAATTTAACTCTTAAATATTCTTCCATTAACTTTGTGTTATTCTGATTGAGTGCATTTGCATAGATAGCAATGATAGGGTTTTCACTGTTTTCCGACACACAACCTGAATATTCATCTTCCTTTTTAGCAGAGCAGGTTTTATCAACAGCCTTAGCTCTTTCTATAGAAGTTTTTATCCAGTTTACAGACCAGGTTCTCATTGCTAAATCGGCGGTTTTATTTGCCATCATATCTTTCTTTGTGACTTTACTATATAAAGATAAACCAAAACGAGTTCCTTTATAAATTTCGTTGTTTATCTCACACAATACGCCGTTTAATCCCAGACAGACTTCTTCAAAAGAAAGATTTTTATCAATAATTTCTTTTTCCATTAACGCTCGATATTCATCTTCTTTTCCAGAAATCATAGTCAACAATTGTGATGATTGATCATTATTAATTTGAGGCATCCCTATAAGATCAGATAAGTTTACCTGTTTTCCATAAACATCAGATAAGTTATTTGAATCTATAGTTACTTCTTTTTTAATCAGCTTAGACTCACCATCTGTGGCGGTGGCATTTTTATCTTTATTTGTAGCACAGGAAGCAAGAAATAATGATAAGAATACGACAGGGATTGTTTTAATATACTTTTTCATACCTTTACCTCTATCAAAATAAATACTCAAATAATGTACAATTTTTATAAAGAAAAAGCAACAAAAAAATAAGGCTATAATAAAATCAGCCTTATTGTTGGTAAAGATAAAAATTATTGAGTTAAATCTATCATTATTTTTGTGGTATAGTTACTAAATTCAAGATAACGTTCCTGTTCTCTTATTTGCACTTCTATCATATCTTTAAACAATAAATGACCTTCGCCGTCTACTTTATCTAAAAAATCTGGGTTTTTTATTTGAGCTATAAAGCTCTCAAATTCTTCTTTAAATTTTTCTTTTTCACATATAAAACTTAAACCATTGATTGTATCATTAAAGACTTCTTTTGCAGTTTTACCATGTGGAACAACTTCATCAAAATCGAAACGCTTGTGTTTATTCACAAGGAATTTCTTATCGGTGACAATTGCAAACTCTAAAGTTTTTTCACCCTTTTTATAATCATCTACTGCTTTTTGAATCTTTTCCATGACACCTTTAGAACCTATTTTTTTAGAAGTTCTTAGTTTTTCTATGTACAAACTTGCAGGGTGGATCATTTCATTTTTCTTTTTTAAATTATTCATTATTAGTCCTTGCTTTTTACTTTAAAAACATCTTTCTATATATAATGAACATTTGTATAAAGTCAAAAAATAAAGCCTATTCTTATAATCTTTTTTGTGTTTTTCTGACTAACGAGCTTTCCTGTGCTATTAATTGAACCAATTTTTGTTGTTCATCTTTTATCATAATCCTTGAACTTAATTCTGGCCATACATCTTCAATATATTTAAAAATTTCTTCATTGCCAAATACTTCCTTATTTTTTAAAGAAAGCATATCTATATAATTATAAACAAAATCAATCAGCTCATCTCTTACCTCTGAATGTTTTTCATCCTTTTTAATATTTTCGAGCATTTCACTCACTTCACATTCAATTTTTTGATAAATAAAATTACGAGAGTCATTACGCTCCCTATATCCACAACCTATAATAGACAATTGAAAACCAGCCATAAAAGCTTCTTTTAAGCTATCTTTAATTCTACTTTTCTCTTCAGGTGTTGCTTCTATATAAATTGATGTATAAAGATAAATATCCTCATGACACTGTATTACCGACTGAGGATTTTCTATCATTTTCTTTTTTTGTTCTTCTATAAAATCAGCACTAAGCAAATCTATAAATTTTTTAGAAATAAATTTATGACTTTTATTATACTTTTCAAATAAATCATCATAATTATTTTTATTCTCCATATAGCCCGAATTTTTTATTACTGAGTTTATTAATATTGTAGGATCTATAGAATTTGAAATATGCATGTTTATTAAATCTGCAATATCTATCTTTTTCACTTTACTGGCTAAAAATTCAATTATTTTTTCGAAGGAGCCTGTCTCTTGTAGGTTTAACCCATATAGATTAATTACTTCAAAAATGTCATAAATAGCTTTCTTTGCATTAAGCTCAACTATTTTAGAAGGTATATTCTCGAATAATAATTCTAATTTTTCTTTAAATAAATGAACTGTGCAATTATCGACAATCGTTGATATAAAGTCAGATAAGATATGATAACTAAAGTCCCTCTTTTGGATAACAAATCTATTGTAGTATTCAATAAAATTTTCATCGCTAAGTTCAGAAGACAAATAGCCAAATAAATAATGATCACCTTCATCTTTTATTAAATGAAAATCCGAAAGATTTAAAAATATATCAAACAGTTCATAATCTTTTTTCTCTATGTAATGTAAGGCTATATCAAACGATATTCTGCTTGTTGTTAATACATTTTTAAAGTTTGGATATTGTGCAAGAGCTTTATAGATTTCAATAATATGACTTCTATTATCACTGCATAATTCTTTTACAGCAGAGACATCACTTGTATTTTTATTATGAAAAGGATTACCATAATCTATACTATTATCGCATATATCTTCAAACAGGAAATTGACTTTTTCTTCAAAAGTTAACATATCACACCTTTTTATATTTGTTTTTTTCTAACTTACATTATACTTTATATGACAAAAATAAAAAAGCATTTATAAAGAGGAAATATGAGCAAGTTAATATTTACACATGCAGTAATGAATTCGGGAAAAAGTCTTAGCCTTTTGCAGGTTAACCATAATTATACCAGTGATGGTGAAAACACCGTTTTGTTATCTCACAGAATAGATAACCGATATGGTGAAAGTGTCATTGCCTCCAGACTTGGTATGCAGGCACCCTGCATTGCTATTTCAGAAGAAGACAACCTTTACGATATTATCATCAATGAAAAAAAGAAAAAAGGATCTCTGGCTTGTGTCTTGGCAGACGAAATTCAATTCTATACTCCTGAACAAATATGGCAATTAGCAGATATTGTTGATGAATTAAAAATTCCTGTCATGTGCTATGGTCTTAAAAATAATTTTAAAGGCGAACTTTTTAATGAAACTATTCAGACTTTATTAGCTCTTGCTGATAGTATTCGTGAGTTAAAACAAGTTTGTCACTGTGGTAAGAAAGCAACGATGATTTTACAATATGACGAAAACGGTAATGTCACTAAAAGCGGGCAATCCATCAATGTAGGGGCAGAATCTATGTATCGCTCTGTTTGCAGACGACACTGGAAAGAGGGTAATTTAGGTCTTAAAATAAAAATGCATTTTGCTGAAAAGCAAAATGAAAATTCAGGAGTAAAATAAATATATGATTCTTTTATTTTTTCTTGTTTTTTTTGTTATTTTGGCATACTATAAGAAACGAACAAAACACCTGTAATTTTTCGTGTGTATATTAAAGGAGAAAGATATGTCTATGTTTAAAGACAAAAGTGTTATAAAAGAAGAAACCAGTGGTTTTGGGACAAAATTTGTTTTTTTCTCACATCGTTTTGATGGGACAAGTCCTTTGCATCTTTTCGTTTCTGTATTTGTTTTCACTGTATTAGTTCACTTTTCAGTTTATTTATTTAACCAGTATCTTTATACTCCTGCGGTTTCAAATATTTCTCATTCCAGCATGTTCAGATTCCCTCTAGAAGTTATTTTTGGTTTCTGGCTTGGCTATGCATTTTTTGCGAAAAGCAAAATTAAGAATGAAATCGATTTATTTAAAAATAATCTTACTTTTAAAAGTAAGTTTAAAGAAACAACACTTCAGATAGAAAGTATTGAGCGTATTGGTTTTAATGTATTATCTGAGTCTAAGCCTTTGGATCTTAACTTTAATGCTTTTTATTTGTATGCTGAATCTAAAGGAAAAAAATATAAACTGCATAAAGGTTATGTTACGCGTGAGCAAGCCGATTACATTGTTAGCAGGATTAATCTTTAATTAAAAATGATATAAAAAAAGAGGCTTCGGCCTCTTTTTTATTTTCATCATGCATCTTTCAACTGTTTAAAGCCACTTCTGTTAATTACCAATTCTTCAAATTCAAGAGCAAGAGTTACTTCAACTTCAACATCGCCTTTAAATACGGTTACTGGGTAATCTGGTGTCGCTGTAATCAAAAGAGCATCCTGAATAAGTTTCAGATTTTTTTCAGGCTCATCAACTTCAACTACCGCTAGAGATTGACCTTCTATCTCACCAGGTTCGTGCACTTTAGCTTTTACAAAGAAAGGCTGTTCATGCTCGTCAAAAAACTTTAAAGTTACAGGTATTGTATTCATAAAAAACTCCTTATTATTATTACTAAAAATTTGATTCATTTTTCCATTTTTAGTATATGGTTTTTTATTTTTTATTTCAAATATTTTATAAGGAGTTTTTATGGAGATGAAAAAATATAGAAAGACCGCTTTAAGGTCTTTCTATATATATCTTTCAGATATGCTTTTTAGGATAACAACTATATTAGTTATCATTTACCCATTGTCCGTCAGCTTTTACCTGACCCAGACCATATTCATAATATCCTTCAGGAGCAGATGTCGATTTTTCTCCAGATTGAGCCTTAGAAACTTCTTCGTCGGTAGGTACGGTTGCATTTGCTACAGACATGCCACCTAACAAGGACATCATAATCACTGATGTTGCAATTATTTTACTTTTCATAATAACCTCTCTTATTTATTAGTTAAACTTAAAATTGTATTATAGTGAAAACATAATGTGATATTAATCACTGAGACTAAATACTATTCTATGAATTAAAAAATTTCAAGAGCACTAATTGAGCAGATGTAAAAAATACCAAACAATAAGACAAAAAATACTATTTTTAACCTTTATATTCAAAAGCTTATGAAAATAAGGATAAAAACAGTATAATTCTTGGAGAAAATATGGCTGCTTTACAACCTTTTTTTAACAAGTGGATCTAAATTGCCAGGCATTTCTTTTAAAGATTCTGTTAGCTCCCACCTCTCAATATAGGAAAACACTCCAGGATCATTCTTTGTCCACCTCTTCAACAACTGACCAACAGAGATTTCTTTATTTTCGCCAGTTTTACTTTTTATTTGAACTTTTCTGTTGAGTTGTTCATCCTTTACCAGCCTTTCTACCAAAGGTTTAAAAGAAGAATCGTATGTTTTTTTTATAATAGAGGTTAAAACTATTTCATTATTTTCTATAAAAAAATTATTTTTTATTACAGTTGCGAAATTTTCATTATCACAAATAATTTTTCCAAACAAACTTTGAGTTTTACTGTTATCAAGGAAAAAAGAAAATATCTTATCATTTACATGTTTATCACGATGGTTTAGTTGTGTCATATATAGAGCTAAGTAAAAAGCAGTATCAGGAACAGGAGCTTTCTTTTTTTTACTTTCACTTATTAGACTTATTAAAATATTATATTTTTCCTCTTTTATACATTCAATTAGCATATTTTTATTGTAGGAGTGTCCTTTTTTATGCTCATCAAACATCGAATGTTTCATGCTTTTTATTGCATTTACAATTCGGCGATTTAATTCAGAATCTGAGCCAAATCTACTGCTACTGGATGACATTAATTCATTAATAAAATAAGTGCCTATTTTTTCTTCATCAATATTCCATTTTTTATAATCTAAATACCTTAAAGATTTATCCAGAATATGCAAATACATCTTTTCATAACTATTTTTAACAAAATAGCCATATTCCCTGATAATCCCTGAAAAATCTATATCTGCATTGCTAAGTATTCTGACATTTTTCAGAATAACTTGTGAATCATCTTTATTTTCTTTAATTTTATTTAAACAAAATTCATACAATGTTTTTTCAGCTAATGCATTATGACTTGAGGCATATTTCAGTAAATCATAAAAATCTTGAATTTCATCAGTATAATTCTCTTCAAGCATCATTTTGATAAACTGTTCGTTATTTTGATTTTTCCTAAGAACATCAGTTACTTCATTGCATGATGATTGATATACTTTCGCACTGCGACTGAAATCAATGGGTATATCTTTATAGGTATTAAAAAGTTCAGCGACTTCCTGTTTTGTCATTTGTTTATCCATTCATTTTATTGTATAATAATCCCATTATATCATATTTTATAATCATAGGAATACCAATGAACCCATTTGAAACATTCAGAGTTCATACTGAACTTAAAACATCTTTTAACCTTGCACAACTCAAGCAAAAAGACATTTATCTTTCAAAAAAAGATTCCTACGAACATAAAACTTATAATCTTAAAGATTCTTTTGAATATAGTATTCTTCAATGTATAGATCTTTTTGAAAACATGAACACAAATAATATGAAACAAGATAAATTCTTTAACCTTGCCAGACATTATCAGCATGATAAAGAAATCCATAATTTTTCAGATTTGTTATTAGATGCACAATTTTTTGAGGCAGAAATTATTAAGTTATCAAGCATACTACATTTTGCTTCTTTTCAAAAAAACCAAAATGCAAACTATCAAAAACAACTCATCAATTCTATTGAAACTCTTGCTACTTATTTTGACAAACTTGACATAGATCCTATGTGGTTTGGTTCGATTCTTTATAAGAACTTACAGAAACACCAATCTTACTATACTGAAGTTATTGATATTGTTCGAGATAAATTTTTGCTGGTAAATTCATTTTTTAAGAATAATATTCAACATTTTCATCATGTTCGCCAGGGAATTAGTCTTTACAACCCAGTTTATCTGATGGCTTTTTATAACGATATAAAAGGATTATCATCTCATTTAAACAAAACCGAATTTAGCAACCTTGATTATTTGAATGTTGAAAATTACGATAATTCTAAAAATTTGTTTGTTCCCAGAATAAACAAAGAACTTGAGAAAGAAATCCTATCTGAACTTGAAGCAATGCCTAATTCAGTGCTTTTTGAAAAGCGGTCTTTAGTTACAAAAGCATTTCTTTGCAGACACTATGATTTTGTGCTACCCAATAAAGATATATGTATGCTTATTCATTTTTCCAACACAGAAAATTCTTTCTTTAAAAAAGCAAAAGATACTGATAACTTAAAAAAATTTTATAACGATAATGTCTGTGAGATCACCGAGGAAAAAGAATCTCTTTTGTTAGTTAATGCTTTGCACCATGACAATCCAAGCTTGTTTAAAAATTGGAATTGGAGTGCTTATAATTATTTTGCAATAAAAGAACTCTTTAGACTTCCCAAATTAGAGGAAAATCATCGTGAATTGACCATATCAAGATCTGAACTAATGCAAATCCCCCGCATTAAAAAACAGCTTGAATCTTATGCTAAAACTTTAACTTATAAAGAATCTCTTGAATTATGTAAACTTAACTTTAGCAATGATTTTACTTTTATAAAAACAGTAATGGATAATAATAAAGATATAAAACAAACAGGAATACTTTTGGATTTATATTTACAACCCATTCAAATAATTATAAAAAACAACCCAGAGAAAGATAAACTTTACCTTGAAATTTCACAATATATATTTCCTCAATTATCCCGAGGAATAGATAAAACTGAAATTTTAGCTTTACTTGAAAATAAATTTCTTAACATGGGTATTAATATTCAAAATAACGAAGAGAATTTAATTATTAAAAAGAGGCTTTAAGCCTCTTTTTTTACATTCTTTTTTTATTCACTTTTTCTAATGAGGGAATTGATGATTGCTCTATATTTTTTAGAAGACTTTCTTTTTCTTTTTCCATTATATATTGCACAAAAATATGTTTTGCTTTAAACGCAGAATCCACAGTATTAATCATATTTTCATCATCTTTTGCCTTAAACTCAAAGTTGAAACCTGAATGATAAGAGGCTATTGTCTGGAGAAAGTCAAAATTACTTATTTCATTTAATCGGATAAGATAATTTCTATGATTCAAAAACTTTTCTATTATTGGATATTGATCTGGCCAACTTTCTTTTATCAATTTTTTACTTTTTGGATCATTAAAATGATGAACATCTAAGCCTGATGTTTGATTTTCAAAATGAATGTTTAATATAACGTAATGTATGTTAAGTGATTTTAAGGGAGCACTCTTATAATCCTGAATTACTTTATAAAATAGATCACAATATTCATTTTTAAGTAGAACATTAATATCACTAATATGCTTTTCTTTCGCTTCTTTTGTAAAAATAAAACCTGTAGAAACATTGTCACTCTTATTTAACGCAGATTTTTTTATTCTATCTGTCATACTATGATCACTAATTAAAGTTTCTAAAATTTTATCTATAAAATCATTATCAGTCATACTTTTTCTTTCTATACAGCAATCAATATCAAAAACCGATGAATAATTGTAATATTCAAACAAAATATCTTTTATTATTTTTTCTTCATTGGTATAGCTTTTTTCAAAGCTATAATTTTCACCTATGTTTTTTAATTTAACTTCTATATCTTTAATTTCCCATTCTATATTATAGTCAGACTCGTGCTCATCATAATAATAAGGTAATTGGGTTTCCACATTGATAGAAAACTCGTTTATCTCGGATATAATATTCCTTAGAATAGGAATTATTTTTTGTATAATAGTAAAAAAATCCTCATCTTTTATGAGTTGATTTATCAGTAAAATCTCATTTAATTTTTCTTTATCAATCATAGCCTTTTCCTTGGAGTATTTTCAGAATCTATATTCTTTAGGATTTTTTTTATTTTGTTTTTTTCATCCTTTATAGTGAACAGATTAAATATTTCAAAATGTTCAGGAGTAATAATTTCTTTTATAAATGTATCAGTTGTTATTATCATGTTACTACTATCACTGAAATTTAGAGTTACCTGCATAAAAGGATTTAATCTTTCCCTTTCATTATTACTGTAATGATCTCCAAATAAAACTAAATTTTTCTTTATTTTTGATATTTCATGGCAGGACTTATTGCTTAAAAAGGGACTTTCTATCTTTTGTTGATAAGAATAACTATTGAAAGAAAAGCCTGACCTTTCATTTTTTTGAGACCATAACTCCAGAACCCATGAAGAGGTTGATGTATCAAATAAAAGTCTTCCCTCTTTTACATTTTCTTTTTTTAGAATTTTACCTAAGGATAATAAATTTTTACTTAATTTGGCTGCCAGCAGTATATTTATTTGACTAAGAACATATTCTCTTGAATCAAAATCATTGGATAAAATAATAAAAGATTCTTTTTTAATAATGTTATAAATTTTATTTAACGACTCATCTTTTTTAATTTTCAACTTTATTGGCTTTATAACTCCTTCCCTGTAGTCATTTAAAGATTTTTTTAATATATATTCTTTTGATAAAAAATGACTTAACATATCAATTATTTTATCTAAAAATTCTTCCTTACTTTTAGTTTTATCTATAAATAGAGATAAACCAGATGATGTTTCTTTATAACTATTCAGACCAAAATAAAATTCCAATGAAGATTGTATTCTTTTTGCAATATCTTGATTAACTTCTTTGTAATTATTCCTCCCACATTTTTGTTTAAATATAATATAACCTTCTTCATATTCTCCACCGGATAAATCTGTATTGGTTTTTGTATTGATTTTTTGCAATGAATCGAAAGATTCAAACTTTTCTTCATTAATAATTTGTATCAACTCTATAAGACCATTCATCATTTTGTAGTTCTTTAAAATATTAATTAAATAATGTAAGTTATTATTTAAAAAATTCTTTTCTATTTTTTCAGAAACCGTAATTGCATTTTCTATATTTATCATATTCTTTTTCTCATTTTATGGTCAACCTGTGTTTCATACGAAGTTAATTCCTTCATTTTCTTTTTTAAGATTAGACTTTCTATAACTGGATAAAATGTATTATTTCCTATATCTGTTTCGATTTCTGATTTTAATTTATACCGCTCCGGCAAGAATGCACCTTCACCATATACAAAATCTACCAAATCATGTTTTTTCAGAATTCCAACAAATTTATTATCACGTAATTCTATTAAAGATTCCGAAACTCTTCTTAGATTAGAATTGCTTTTTTCAGCAAGTGTATAAAAATAATTTTCCAGCACATCTTTCATTTCTTCTCTGTTCAGCAACCTTGACATAGTATTTAAACAGTAAGGACTTTCAAATATCCTTGGGGCTGAAATTTTTATTAGTTCAATGTAACTCATTCCTGTTATATCTTTAATAGAGCGATCATAACTTTCGCGGGTTTGTTTTTTTACTGAATCTTCGGCTTCATCAAATAATTTATAATTTAAAAAAGGATTAGATAAGAAGTCTTCTCTCATAAAATCACCAGAAAAAACTTTATTAAATTCAATTTTCCATTTATCGACTAATGTTTTTTTATTCTCATAAGTATTGTTTTTGTTTAAGAGTAAATTTCTTATTTGTTCTCTTAAAATATTTGAAAATAAGGCAGCATTTGGCCTAATTTCTTTATTTACTTCGGTCTTATACCATTTCAATAAATCTTCCACATACTCAGCACTATTATTTGTGAACAGAATAGTTAAAGAACGTGTGTTAATAACTTCACCTTTTTGACATAAGTTCATAATATCTTCTGTCAGACCATTCTCTACGGCAATTTCAAAGAATGACAATTCTTTATAAAGCCCTTGAGGACCTGTGTTAAAACGCCATTCTGGAATATCCTGAAAATGAGAAACAAATTCGTCAAAACAGGCTTTATCTATATTAATAAAACTTTCGATAACAGGGTTTGAATCTACAGTATGACATTGATCACTATCAATCCAGATATGACCAAAATATTGAAGTATTTTTCTTACATGATAAGATTCTCCGTGTTTCACAGCTTCAAGTAAAAAATCATTAATTTCGTCAGGGGAATAAACCTTACTTTCATCATCATAATCTATATACATTTATAAGACCTTTATCATTTATATCTTATTTAATTATAGCTTAATAACATTGTCACACCTAGTCTTTATCAAAACATTTGCTTGAGTTCTGATATTTATACTGTATAATAACCTGATAACAAAGGAGAACTGAATGACTATTGATAAAAAAGACATCATTGATACCCCAAATTCTGATGAAGCTAAATGGAATGAACAAATGGAACAGGATAGTGATATTCTTGATATGCTGGCGGGGCAGGCTCTGACTGATATTACGGAAGAAGACTTTGATGATGAGGAATGGTAATACACAATGGAAACCGCAAGACACCCCAATTTTAAAAAATTAGCAGCTTCACTTTCTAAAAAAGTACAAGAAAAAGCAAAAGAAACCTATAAAGCATGGAAAGAAGATCATAATAGTGTGAAAAGCCATCCCGTATATGGTTGTGATCACAATGTTTTTTCTCTTGGTTTTACTGTAGACGGCACATCTTTCAGAGTTTTAGGTATTAAAACCAAGCATGAAAATAAAGACCGTTGTGTCTGGTTTTGGATAGGTAGTCATGAAGATTATAATAACTTTATACCAAGTCAAAGACAGCGATTAAAAAATCCAGATATACATATTGTTTCACATCCTTCTGTGCAGGGAATGCTTGATAAAATAAAAACACGTGAAGAGTTAGCGGATGATGTTAATAAATATAGTAAAAAAACAGGAATGGAAAAACCTGTAATTCAAAGAAAAAAAAGGAGCTGATATGAGTAAAAAAGAAAAAGATAACGACCTGAATCTGGAAGAAAGTTTGGATAAGCTAATAGCAGTATTGAAAAAAAACGATCCTGAAGCTGATAAAGAAGTGGAACAGGTCATAGAAGTGGTTAAAAATAAAGAAAATAATTCATAAAATGATCAAATAAAAAAGGAGAGCGATCTCCTTTTTTTCATACTTAAATCATACACTCATACTATAATTATGTTGTGCTCTATCAAAAGCTCTTTTAAAATCATCAGGTTTTTTTATACCTTGCAATGTTGTCATACTATTACCTGTTCCTATAATCGTAATGTCCCCAAATTTATAAATAAGACCTGACATGCTCTTATGGGTTCTCATACTTTCTATCTGGTTCAACTTATAATCAATAATATCATTTGCAACAAAACCCGCTATGATAATTACTCTCTTATCTGTTAAAACCAATTTTAAAGAAGCATAGCCTGTTATAAGATTAGAAACTGTATTATAAACAAGTAAAAGAGGAGCAAATTTTATAATATAAAACCACCATTCATTTATATAATTAAGAACCATATTCCCAATATTGTATCTAAAAGGAGCAAGAACACCTGTTTCTCCATCCCCCATCCATTCTGTGACATTATTTTCAGTCACTCCAAATAGTAAGAATAATGTTAATACAATACAACAAGCCGAAAAGAAAAAACTTCCCCTGTAGTTCCACAGAGAAAGTCTTGATATTTTAAGAAGGTTCTCACCACTATTTAATAAATTTAACACATCATTATCTTGTGAGTTTTCTAATGAGTTATCATTTTGATTTATTCTATTTCGTTTCATAATAAAATCCTTTATCTTTTTCTTGTATTAAAAAGCAATAGAATTAAAAATCAACCATTCTTCAAAAATTAACTTTTTTTACCGAAAACCCTGTGTTTTGCGTCAAATTTCTGTTGAGCTGTCATATTTACAGAACTTGTGCTCTGTTCTTTAGAAGCATTAAACACTTTTATATTTTGATTTAAATCCTGAATATTAGAAATATTTCCTCTATTATTGATTATCAGGTTTTTCATATTTTGATCACTAATATTATTAATTTGTTGTGATGGTTTTTTGTTTGAAGAATCACTTATTTCAACAGCATCTAACCCAACATGAATACCTTTCTCTATCCAATCTGTTAATTGATGAGCAGCAGCGGGATTAAGGTGTAAAGCATTTCCTAATGCTTGACCTATTATTGGACCTAAAATCATAGCACCTACACCACCACTCAAAGAATCAGATATGCCTGCTGAATTATCAACAGGTGGTAGAGGATTACCTCCTTCATCATAGCTTATTTCCTGAACAGGTTCACTATCATCATTTTTATCATCCTTTTTAGCTGGAAGAACAGGTGTCGGAACATTCTTAAAAGGGCCAAAAACCCTCACATCTTGGTTAAATGATTCTTTAGGATTGCTTTCTACATCGGGTGAGTTCTTAACTATCGTTCCATTAGCTGAGAAAAGAACATAACTATCATTTTTCATATTTTTATCCTTATAACTTACTTATTAAATTATAACAATTCTTTATGTTTTATCAAGAATATCAATTTAGGTTAAATTTATTTTTTTGCTTTTTATTTAGCTTTATTGTATATTTTTATATCTTATCTGGAGGAAGAGGCAAGATGATTAAAAAAACTTTTAATGATTTTAAAAATAAGCTAATGGATAGAAAATTAGGACTGGGAAGATTAGGCCTTCGAAGCCAGTTTTCTATTCTTTTTATTTTTTGTGTATTCTTGCTGATTTTAACAATTGAAATAGTATCCAGGCATTCATTTAACGAAGCCTTTTCTAATTATGTTTCCCAACGAGAAGAACAACGTATTAATATATGGAAAAAATCGTTAGAAAATGTGTATGTAACTCATAATTATAGTTGGGATATTTTAAAAATGGATCAGGGTTTATGGTGGAGACTTCTTATGGATAATCGGCAGGTTATTAATTCAGGGGGGCGTTTTACTATTAATGATTTGCCAAAAGATCAATTAAATATACCTGAACTTCAAATACTACCGCCTTCCCCTAATAGTCGTGATCATGAGCTACTGCCACCCGATGCAGTTGGTAATAGCATTCATCATTATTTTAAGCCTATTGTTGATAATATTAATAGTTTTTTGCCAAGTATAAGTTTTGACCCAAGCTACCACCCTCCTGCTGTTGCTTTATTGGATAAAGACAAGAAAACTATCATTACTGGTTTTATGCCTACCAATGAAGAAAATATACGCTGGATTAATTTAACTAATGATTCCAACACTATTGGATGGTTAGCGATTGATAATGGATTTGGTTATCCCTTTGATAAAATAGATAAATCATTTGTTGATACACAAAGTAAAAATATGTTAATCGCGGGTTTCTTTGCTATCATCTTTGCTGGAGCATTAGGCATTATTTGGGCAAAAGCATTGCTGAGACCTATAAAACAATTAGCCCGTTCTACAAGAGCAATGGCTTCTGGTGATTATACATCTTATGTTAAAACAGGTCGTACAGATGAACTGGGACAACTTGCTGAAGATTTCAACACAATGCTTAAAAATGTACAAAAAAATGAAGAAATTCGTAAAAGTATGATGGCTGATATTTCTCATGAACTCAGAACTCCAATTACTATTTTAAAAGGGGAAATAGAAAGCATTATTGATGGTGTAAGAAAACCCGATAATGATGTCCTGGAATCCCTATTGATGGAAATTGACAGTTTACATCAGCTTGTTAATGATGTGCATGACTTAGCTATGTCCGAAGCAGGAGGATGGAAATATAATGAAGAGGAAGTCGATATTGTCGCTCTTGTCAAAAATGTAGCGAGGAATTTTAATGAGCGATACAAACAAAAAAACTTATCCTTAAACTTTAATCATGAATCAGTCCTGCCTACAATTTATGGTGATAAACACAGACTATCTCAGCTTTTTATAAATTTACTCGAAAACTCATATCGTTATACTGATTACTATGGACAAGTAAACATTAATATTTATAATCAGAAAAAAGATATAAAGGTCGTTGTAGAAGATTCAACACCAGGTGTTCCGCCAGAAATGTTGAATAAATTGTTTGAACGGTTTTACAGAATGGAAGAATCAAGAAACAAAGCCTACGGAGGATCTGGATTAGGACTCGCATTGTGCAAGGGAATTGTAGAACATCATCAGGGGACTATATCTCCTAGCAATTCAGACATGGGTGGACTAAGATTAACAATAACATTACCTAAAAAAAATAACAGAGGTGTAAAATGATACTTATAGTTGATGATGAAGTGAAAATTGCAAATCTTCTTCGTGATTATTTAAACAATTCAGGGTATACAACAACGGCTGTTTATCATGGCGATGAAGTCATGAAAGAAGTCAAAAAAAGTAAACCTGATTTAATCTTACTGGATATTATGATACCTGGAAAAGATGGCTTGAGCTTGTGTAAAGAAATTAAAGAACACCATGACATTCCTATTATTCTTATTAGTGCTCGCACTGATGAAGTGGACAGAATTATTGGTCTTGAGTTGGGAGCAGATGATTATATCTGTAAACCTTTCTCTCCTCGTGAAGTAGTTGCTCGTGTTAAAGCAAGATTACGTGATGCTCCTAATATTGAAAGCTCTGTTCCGGGACTTCGTATTGATGATGATAAGAAACTGGTCTGGTTAGATGAAAAGAAAATCGATCTTACTCCGGTTGAGTATCGCCTTCTTCATACACTGGCTAAACATGCTGGCTATCCGGTTAGTCGTGAAATCATTCTTGATAACCTGTATGAAGATAAACGAATTGTCAGTGACAGAACAGTGGACAGTCATGTCAAAAACCTTAAGAGAAAACTCCTTGATGTCAGAGATGACGAAAACTTTCTCAAAAGTGTTTATGGTCGTGGTTATCAGATAGGTTAATCAACCTGTAAAATAAGGAGAACTCATTTCTCCTTATTTTTTGTAAGCAAATCGTTAATAATTAAACTTTTTATTCATTTTTTCTCCTCTGTTTCTCCATACTATTTCAAGGTTTCTGTATTACTATTCCCTTGTAAACAAAAATAACAAATGACTCTGAGGAGAATGATTATGAAAAATACCAAAACCAAATTGACCGTATTAGCTTTATTTGTAGGTTTAATGGCGGGAGCGAATACTGCTGCTTATGCTGCTGACACCACACAATCTTCTATGCCAGGCAAACATGCCGATGTAAAACATATGGAAAGAGGAACTGCTGGTGATTACCGCAAAGGACCTTTCGAAGAACTTAACCTTACGGCTGAGCAAAAACAAAAAGTAAAAGAAATTATGGAAGATCATAAAGTTGATCGCAAAGATGTCTATAAAGACATGCAAAAAACCAAAGAAGATCTTAATAAACTCATAGTGTCAGATGATTTTAGTGAAGGTAAGGCTAAAGACATCATAGAAGATGGTTCAGAAAAACTTACAGATGTGTTTGTTCATAAAGCAACCATAGATCATGAAGTTTATAAAATTCTGACTCCAGAGCAGAAAGAGAAATTCGTAAGAATGCTCGACAGAACCTATCCTCAGATGCAGGATGGACACAAAATGCCAAGAGACTGGAAAGATGGCAAAATGCCACCAAAGCATCCACCTATGGATGATAAAATGAGAACAGGTGATGTTCCACCACCACCAGCTCCAGAAAATAAATAATAAAGTTTTCTAATAAAAAAGAAGGAGGAAACTCCTTCTTTTTACTTTTATGCAATCACAATCTTCTCTTCATTATCGATTCGTGATTTTTAGAATGATCTATACTTTCTCTTATCTGCTTTTTCTCTATAGAAGCCATTAATACAGGTATATGACTATTAAATTTGATTTGCATTAGTGCATTTTTAATTTCTTGTATTTTTTCGCTATTTTTCTCTATCTCTATTAGATTTTGAACGACTTCTATTTTAAAATTGTTTTTTTGGAAAAAATCTTTATTTCCATAATTCTTTATTATTGTTAAAAGATTACTTTTATAATTATAATTTACCTTTATATCTTCTTTTAAAATTTTAAGTATTTCATTGGTTAAAGAAATATTTTCTTTGGCAATTTTATCCTCAAGAAACTGATGCACAATACTTTTCATGAAAGACTCAGTTTTAGTAGGATCTTCTTTTATTATATTTTTTATCGTATCAGGAATAGTCTTATATGTTTCAGACGACATTTTTACTGATAAATTAATTCCTTTCAACATGGATAGTAAATTTATCTTTTGTTTATTTTCATTTTGAAGAGTGTTCCATATCGCTTTAATTTCTGCATATGAAGAGGTATTATTCAAAATATAAGAAGCTAGGCATTTTAACTGTTGGTAATTTGTATTATGTTTAGTATGTTCAGTTAATGTTTTAAAAAAACCATCTTTATAGAGTGTTTCTTCATTATCCACATCAAAATAGCCATCATGCAAAAAATCAGGAAGTTTATTACCTTCTTTCATGTACTGATATAGTTCATATAACTGCTCATCATTCTTATTTCTTATTGACTGCACAGAAAATTTGCATTCACCATCATAAAGATTAAAATACAAATCTGAAGCTTTTATAACTTCTTCAATTTTTATAGTTGATGGATTATTAAAATAACTTTGCCATATAGAAGCAAGTAAACGATCCTTGTTCATGATATTATAGCGAGATACTTCATTTCTGAAATTTGCATTTTTCTTAAACTCACCTTTTAAAACATCTCTCACAAAATTTTCGTTCACAAAAAGTGATGTATAGGTTATATCAGATCTGTTGAATACACATTTTGCAGCAGCACTTATAAAATCAGCGAAACCCTCTCTGTTTTCCTCATAATTTTTACTTAAATAAGGAGAACAATAAGTCAGTCTGAGAATAGTGAGTGAGACTTCATTTTTTGGTTTTTCACCATATAAACTCATTACATAATTGACAATTTCTTCCTGCTGTTGTTCCGACATTTTTCCGTAAACAATCTCAGCATCATATGATTTTAGACTATTTATTTCATCAAATTTTTCTTTTATCATTACTTTCCCTCTTTTTTATATATTATAACTTTTTTTAAAATATCTACTACTTATTTTTGGAACTTATTTTTGATTTATGGAAAGTAAACATGCTATTATTATCCTATAATATTCATCATACTCGGAGTTAACTATGAAACACATACAAAGCATTTTAAAAGAACATTCCACCATACCATTTGAGCCGATTTCCACTTTAAAAGATTTACAAGTTTCTATTGAAAATCTTGATATTACATCACCTTCTCTGGCAACTCTTGAGAAAAAAGGCTCCCAAATTGTCCTTTCAGTGAGGGGAGATGTCAAAGGTTTTAAAAGGACTTTTTTACTTTCTCAGCAAATTGCCCGTATAGCTTTAGGTCAACTTGATAAAACAGCTAAAATAGAAACAAAAGAATTGAATATTGATAGACCATCTTCTCTTCAGGATGAACTCGCAAATGATGAAGCAATGGAATTACTCACTCCTAAAAAAGAAATAAAAAAAATCACCTCCGAAGGTTGTTTTGATATTGAAGAAATCGCAGAACACTTTCGTGTTTTGGAACCTGTCATGTATTCTCGAATGAAAAAACTTAAATTGATTAGTGATTAATCTAAAAAATTAACAACTTAAAAAAAAACTTCTTTAAAATCTTGAAAAATTCATATATACTACCATCTCTTTAACGTTATCAATTAAATATTAAGGGGATGGTATGTCAAAATTCACGACTAGTTTTAAAAATGCCTTTGAAAAAGCACAGAACCTTGCAGTTTCCAATAACAATACCGTTATTGAGCCAGCTCATTTTCTTTCTGCATTAATCAATGATAAAGAACAAAGCACAGCAAGTTTATTGGCGGGTTCTGGAGTGCGCATTCAGGAATATAAGGAAGAGCTTAAAAAGCAGATTTCTGAATTGCCTGTTATTCAGTCACCTAATGGCGACATCAATATTAGTAGCACTACTCATAAGGTTATAACCCTTGCTGAATCAATTGCAACTAAAAAAGGCGACAGCTATATTGCTACAGAAATTCTTTTGCTTGCAATTATCGAACGCAATGATAAAGATGCAAAAACATTAGTTCAGTTTGGGCTGGACAAAGAAAAACTCATTTCTGCTATTGATCGTATTCGTGGAGGAAAAACTGTGAACGAAGAAAATGTTGAATCCAACCGTGAGGCTTTAGATAAATTTACTGTTAACCTTACTCAGAAAGCTCTTGATGGTAAACTTGACCCCGTTATTGGGCGAGATGAAGAAATCCGTAGAGCAATTAATATTCTTCAGCGTCGTAGTAAAAATAATCCTGTAATTATTGGTGAACCCGGTGTGGGTAAAACAGCCATCGTAGAAGGGCTGGCTCAGCGAATTGTCAATGGCGAAGTCCCAGAAGGGCTTAAAGGCAAAAAAGTGCTGGCTCTTGATCTGGGTGCTCTTATTGCAGGTGCTAAGTATCGCGGTGAGTTTGAAGAGAGACTGAAGTCTATTCTTTCCGAAATTGCAGAAGATCCTGAAGGGATTATTCTTTTCATCGATGAGATTCATACACTCGTTGGAGCGGGTAAAACTGAAGGTTCAATGGATGCTGGAAACATGCTTAAACCTGCATTATCCCGGGGCGAACTTCATTGTATTGGTGCCACAACTCTTAACGAATACCGTATGTATATCGAAAAAGATAAAGCTCTTGAACGTCGTTTCCAGAAAGTATTAGCTCAGGAACCTACGGTCGAAGATACTATTGCTATTCTTCGTGGACTTCAGGAACGTTATGAGATCCATCATGGTGTTCAGATCACTGATGGTGCTTTAGTGGCAGCGGCAGAGCTTTCAGCTCGCCATATCACAGATCGTTTCCTTCCAGATAAAGCGATTGACTTGATTGATGAAGCAGCAGCAAAAATCAAAATTGAAATTGATTCTAAGCCCGAAGCAATGGATAAGATCTATCGCCGTATGATTCAGCTTAAAATTGAATCTGAAGCTGTCCGTAAAGATAAAGATGAAGCGGCTCTTAAAAGACTGGAAGTTCTTCAGGGACAAATTAACGATCTTGAAAATGAATACAATGAACTGAAAGGTGTATGGGAAAAAGAAAAAGCACAGGTTCAAGGTAGTCAAACCATTAAAGAAGAAATTGAGAAACTTCGTCTGAAAGCAGATGAATTTAGCCGTGAAGGTAAACTTGCAGAAGCCAGTGAATTGTTATACAAAACGATCCCTGAAAAACAAGCGGCTCTCAAAGAGATCGAATCTCATGCGGCTGTAGAAGTGGTGGATAAACCTACCCTTCTGAGAACTCAAGTAGGCTTTGACGAAATTGCAGAGGTTGTTGCTCAGTCAACAGGCATTCCTGTGACTAAACTTCTGGAAGGCGAAAGAGCTAAACTGCTTCGCATGGAAGAAGAACTCGAACAACGAGTGGTAGGTCAGGCCGAAGCTGTTGAGGCAGTATCTGATATTATTCGTCGCTCTCGTGCGGGTCTTGCAGACGAAAATAAACCTTATGGTTCATTCCTGTTCCTTGGACCAACGGGGGTAGGTAAAACAGAGCTGTGTAAAACTCTGGCTAAATTCTTGTTTGATGATGAAAACCATATGGTGCGTGTCGATATGTCTGAATATATGGAAAAGCATTCCGTATCTCGTTTGATTGGTGCACCTCCAGGATATGTTGGCTATGAGGAAGGCGGGGTTCTGACTGAAGCTATTCGCAGAAAACCCTATAGTGTTATTCTTCTTGACGAAGTTGAAAAAGCACATCCAGATGTCTTCAATATTCTGCTTCAGGTGCTTGATGATGGTCGTCTTACTGACAGTCAGGGAAGAACCGTTGATTTTACGAACACGGTTGTGATCATGACATCTAACCTGGGTAGCATGTTCATGTCTTCTGAGATGACTCCAGAAGCAAAAGAATCTGTCATGGATGTGGTTAAAACTCATTTCCGTCCTGAGTTTATTAACCGTATTGATGAAATTGTGTTCTTTAATTCTCTGTCAGCAGACAATATCAAAGGTATTGCAAGTATTCAGCTTGAGATCCTTAAGAAACGTCTTGAGAAGAAAGATATGAGCATTACCTTTACAGATGCAGTGCTTAATAAGCTTGCAGAAGTAGGATATGATCCTGAATATGGTGCTCGTCCTCTGAAAAGAGCCATTCAGAACAATGTCGATAAAGTCTTAAGTAAATTGCTGATTAAAGGTGATTTCAAAAGTAAAGACCATATTCTTGTCGATTTAGATGAAAACGAGCAGTTGGTATTTAAACTGGCAGAATAATAAATAATCTGTAACAAAAAAGAGGTCATCTGACCTCTTTTTTATTTCCATATATAAAATTTTTACATTATTAATCTGTCTTAAGTTTTGTAGTTTAAAACATAATACTCATAGAGCCTGTCTCTCGCAATATTTTTCATTTTAACCTCACACATAATATCAAAATCATTAAAGGATAAAGCCCAGTCATTTAGAGTATCATTGAAATAGTAATCTGAATGTGCTCTTAATTTTGTTTTTGATAAACCAAGTTTATTTTGGTCTGGGAAGCCAGACTTGGGGATTAATCCTTCTTGTGAAATTGAATAATGCATTACAGGTCTGACCCCTCTCCATGATTCTTTAATCATTTCAATTCGGGAATCTTCAGGCTTTATAAATTCATTTTCTTTTACCCAATGGTGGTGAATATCCATCACTATAGGACATAAATCTTTTGCAAGCAGGACATCATCGAGGGAACAGGATAACTCATCATTTTCTACAGTCAGCATTAACCGTGCTTCAGGGGAAAGTTTCCAGAATGAACGCGTAAATTCCTCAAAACCTGCTCTACCATTACGATGAACATTAATCTTAAAATCCTGAAATACTTTCCCATAACCCATTAATACTGCACAGAATACATGATATTCAACATCTTCTATTGCATTTTTAATCACATTAGGATTATCTGATGCCAAAACTGAATATTGCCCCGGATGAAAAGACAAACGAATGTTGTTAAGTCGAGCAAATGAACCTATTTTTTCAAATAAGGGATATAATGAAGGTAAAAATTCAGCATAAAGAGGTTTAGCTTCAGGCACTGTATACAAAGGAAGCAGATCGCTCCCAATCCTCATCATCCTTAAGGTTTCTGGAAGCAGGGCTAATTGTTCCAAAGTCAGATAAAGATTTTCAAGATTGTGTTTAGATACATTAAAAATTAACTCTTCTCTCTTTTCCGTATCCAGACTTAAAAATCTTTTACGGGTTGTAGCCTTAAAGGAGAAGGGTTGATTTAATTCACTGTTCAAATATTTACATGCAAAACCTATTTTCATATGAACTCCAGTTTTATTTTTGTATCCTTATTTTTAACAGATCATGTGAAAATTTCAAATAAAAAGCCTTTTTAAAAAGGCTTTGTTTTATTTCTTCTTATTTTATTCTCTTTTCTTCTTTCAACTTTTCTAAAGTACCTAAAAATAACCTGTCACTCGATGTTGGCTCGTTCTTTCTGAATTTAAATATTTCGAAGAAAAGGTCTTCATCCAGCAAGTCATAATAACTCAACTTACCAGGACCTTTATTTGCAAATTTTTCCTTAATGTAAAATTCAGGATAGTGGTCAGCTAATATTTCTAATGAATTATAGGATACTTCTTTTCTGTAAGGTCGTTGAATCATATCGTGGCAATTATTTATATAAACTGTGCTTACTTTACTCATTTCTTTAACTTTTTTAATAAAAGCTATTACACTTATTGTAAATATAATCAAACACCAGCAACAATCTAAAACAGTTATCTTTGTTTGTTGTTTAGAGAAAAAAGCTAAAATACCGATCAGTAATGGGAAGCCGGACCCAAACATAAAAAGCAAAGCAAATGCATTAAAAATGCAGGCTTTATTATGTTTATCAACTGTTTTTTCATAAATATCTTCATTCTTATTTCTCTTAAAATTATCTAAAAAGTTATTTTTTTTGTAATATGCAGAACCAAAGATTTCTTTTTTTAAAATCTCTTTGTTTTTTTCATCCAATTTTTTAATCATTTTCTTTCCTCTCTCTTTGCATTTTTCAATAGGCAAAAAAATAAGTTTAGGTTAAACATTTATATTCTTCTTTTTGTTGTAACCTCTGATTTTTTTATATTCATAGTTTTTTTAATCACTTTCTTTTCTTTTACAGCTTGTTCAAATTTAATAATTTTTAATATGTTATTTTTAATAGTATGAATATCATAATCGATATGGGTTATCCCATATTTTTCTTTTATTTTTTCTATATTATTATTTTTCTTATTGTTAGCCTTCAATGAAGAATTTCTGTTTACAGAACCTGGCATACTTGCAGGAAAAAGAAAAAAGGAATGTTGTTCAACATCCTTCTCAGACACATGACTCAACACCTCTGGATATTTTTTGTTAATGTAATTAAAATCTCTTAAATTTAATTTACCTACTAAAGGTAATAAAAGCATATCTTTTTTATCATCAAGAGAAACCTCATCTTTTATTAACTCATGAATTGAATCTTTAAAAATATTTTTATCATAATATGCTTGTAATTTTTTAAAAAACTCTACTCCAAACTTGTTAATAAAAATATCCTTAAGATTAATATCCAGATTTGTATTTTTTAAAAATAGACCTTCGGCGCTATGAGCAACATAATGCACATTTATTCTTGTCATTTGTCCATCTGGATAAATTTTACTAATATTGCCTTTATCAGATAAACTCGTCATTAATATCAGAGCGGAACTTATATAATAGGTATAGAAATCAGCCGCCTCGAATTTAAAAGAGTCTTTAAAGTTCGATATTTCTTTGTCACAAAGATTATCTTCTTTATTAAGCACTAGGGAATTTAAAACAAAGTTTATTTTTTCTTCATCTGGATTGATATGATTTTCACTTAATATTCTCAAGATGAATGATCTATAAAAATTGGTATTTCCTAAAAAACCTGAACTATTAACTAATTTTTCAAATGCGCTAATCATATGTTTGAAAATTGATAACTCTGATTTTCCTATCAAGGTTTGAAACATATCCAGCATTTCCATATTAAATAATTTCACACAAGAGAAATGTCCTCTTTCTGCTTGAGATTCGGTGTTACTAAAAATATTTACCAGATGGTGATGAACTCTTTGTTGAAATTTTTCTGGATTACTTAACCATTTCTTTTTTAATTCAGGTTTATTATCGTGAGAAAACATATATGACTGATAAAAACCAGCCTTACCAGCTATAAGAACGGCTCCTTCAAAAAATTCGTTAGCCATTAAACAAATATTATGCTCTATTCTCTCATGCATACTCATAAATTTATATCCTTTTCTTTGTTTTAATGGATGAAGAAGATTTTGTGCTAAGTGATTTTTTTATTGCCTTTTTCTCCCTCAACGATTTTTCATGAATAATAATTTTCCATACATCTTCTGCTTTTAAAGGAGCACCCATCCTGATAGTTATACCATATTTTTTTGCTGCTTTTTTTGTTTCTTCATTGTCATTAACAAAACGAAGATGATATTGATCGGTCTTAATTGAATCAAAAACTTCTTTTGTTATGATTTCAAATATGCTAGGATAAAGCTTTTCCATTACCTTAAATTTTTTCATGTTTAACTCAAATAAAGGATTTATGAGTAATTCTATTTTTTCTTTCTCGGAAATCTGAGATGAAATTAAATTATTTAAATCTTTTTTTAACCGACCCGAAGACAGTTCTGATTGCAAGTCTATAAGAAAAGACATGTTAAATTTTGAAAAAAGGATTTCGGATGGAATTTTACTAATATTCACCTGCGATAACTTAACAGGATTTGATGCAAAAGAAGCTTCGAATCCAGAAAGATCTGATATTTTTGAAGGAAAATAGTTTTCTACAATATTTTTCTTGTCATTAAATTTTGACATAACGGCTAAAGCATCTATCGCATGGCGAGAATAAAATTCAGAAAGAAAAAAACCTTTATCTTTAATTTTATTATTATCACATAAATTATTTTTTGATGTTAATACAGGTGAAGAGCAAATATAATCTATTTTTTCCTCATTGCTTTTAAGGTCATACGAGCCAAATGCTTTTAAAAGAATTGAGCGATATAAATCAGTGCTGTTATAAACATTTTCTGTATTCATTAATTTTTCAAAAGCAGCAACAGCCTCCTTAAAATAATCAAATGAAGTCTCAAGTAAAATAGATTTCAAAAAGTTCTGGCAACGTTTAGAAAAAGTTATGGCTGGGATAGTGGTTTGAGTAGCAGGATCAATTTTTTGTGCTAAACATTCTTTTAAGCACGAATACACTCTTTCTCCAAAATCTAACGGTGCAAGATCTTTTTTTAATGAATATTCTTCATAACCACCATATTTATTTTTAGATGTTTCAAAAATTTCGCTTATAGCTTTTTCTATAGAATATTCTATTTTTTCAAAATCATTCATTATGGTTTCTCCATTAAATTTTGCTGATTATAACAAACACCGATAATAAAATACACAATTATTATTCAATTTTGTTTTTTTCCATTATAATAAATGTATCTTTACATAAGGAAATAAAATTCATGAAATACAAATTGGAACTTTATCAATATCTCTTTGATATTATTACTGAGCATATGTTCGATAAAGATATTTATAATCACTATAGTGTTCATAAAAATACTCATGAAGGAGAGAATCTAAACAATAATACAAGAATTGTTACATATGAACAAATTGAGCACTCGCCTGATTATTCAGATTTCACAACAACGAATGATGATGAATTTACTTTTACTATTTATAATGAACAGCCAGATGATATCTTTTTATTTGATGAAAAGAAAATTACTATTATGGTTACATCATATGAAACAGAATATAATAAATCAGGATCACTTTCCTACAATTACACAAGTTTGCATTTTACCCATAAAGAAGATACCCAAAAAGATTTTATTAATGAAGCTATAGACTTATTTATTATGCAAAAAAAAGTAGAAATTGAAAAAGACACCTTACTCGTAGCTATTAGCAAGAATACTCCTACTTCAAATAACAACAAAAAAAGGATTTAATATATGGACAAAGAATATCAGGAAGAAATGAATGAATATCTCTTTCTAAAAGTTCAGGAGCGACTTTTATCAGAGCATTATATTTTTGTTGCCGGAGAAATAAAAGATAGTGGTAAAAAAATACTCCTTCCATACACTTTAGTTCATCAGTTTTTTGATTATGAACAGGATTATGGATTAGGTTTAACTGATTATGGTCAAATTAAGATAAGTATTCAACATCTTAATGACAATTCTTTTGATTTGTTCAAACCAGACGACATCGAAGTTTTAGTGCATCAAAAAGGTGTAGAAGATAATGACTTTTTCACTCTTTCTTGCTATAATTCTAGAAGAAAAGACGATTTTCTGGATGAAGCCATCATTTCATTTATTAACGAAAAAAAATCACTTGCAGAAAAAATAACAATACTTTCAAATATAAATGATGTTATTCAGAACCAAAATACAGAAATAAAAAAGAGAATATAATAATGTATGATTTAAATATGAACCTTTTTTTAATCTCAGTTGAAGAAAAAATTAAAATTTTAATGAATGAAGCGGGTTTTGAAGACCTCAAACTAACCTCACAAAATACAGATACGACAAAAAATTGTACTGTTTTTTCCTATAAAGGAACACAAGTTGATGCAGAATGGTCTGTTTTTGCATGTGTTGATTTTGCTAACTATAAAAATAATTCTGATTTTTCTGACATCCTGGTAACAGGTTATATATTGCACGACTCATTAGATATATTTCATGAATCTTGTTACGATTTAAAAGAACCTTATTGTAAACTTCTTAGTCAACTTGAACATGAAATTTTATCAACATCACTAGATATTGACTCAATCTGCTCTAAAAACAAAAAGAGGATTTAAAATGGCTCATTTATATGATAATTTAAGGCAAAAAAACTTAACAGAAATCGATAAGCATAAATCTTTTTCTTTCCTTACTCAGAATCAGGAAAATGATCTCATCAAAGAGCAACAGTCTGAAAAAGAAAAAAATATCCTCAATAAGCATATTGATAATATTAACAAAATAACTCAAAAATCAAAGAAGAGAATTTAATATGACTTTAGATCGTGAAATATTTTTACTTATAGCTCAGGATGAGATTGAAAATCTTCTTTCAAAAAATGGTTTTGACGAGGCTGAATTTATAAGAAGAGACCAGGACGGTGAAAATGATATTATCTTTGTCTATTCTGTTATAGAAACAGAATTTGATCATCGATGGAAAACATCAATACATGTAAATTTCGAAAACTATAAAGAGGATTTAGATTTTTCTAACATTGAAATAACCGGATATATTGTAGCAAACGGGGGAGATATTTTTGCTGAGAATGCAGAAAACCTTAAAGATGAATATTTGAAACTTAAAAGTTTTGACGAAAAAAGAATTATTTCACAATCTTTAGATAATGATCTTACAAAAACCATCAATAAAAAGAGAATTTAATAAATAAAAAGAAATATCATAGATTATATTTCTTTGGTTAAAATTTTAAGAGATTTATTTAATGATAAACTAAACTAATCTTTTAAATATTAAAACACACAATTAAAAAAATCGAGTTATACTTCTTTCTAAAAGACTTTAATATTTTTGCTTTTTCACATAATTTATGCTTTATTAATTCATTAATGTTATAGATCTGGAGATAGCACAGTGAATCAATCTAAAATTTTTAAAGCACTGTTATTAACAACCTCGTTCAGTTTACTCAGTGCAACTGCTTATGCAAAAGACTTTTTATCTGCTCAGGATTATACCAAAAGTGGTTTACGAGGATTCAATATTGGTCTTTTAAGTGAACATGATGATGCTTATTACAAAGAACTTTCAGCAACCAATGCAAATATTGTAAGAGTAATTTTGCCTTTTAATTTTTGCACAGCCAAAGATATGTCAAATCAAAAAATAAAAGTCACCGAAGAAAAAGACATTTCATCGGCTAAACTTTCACCAACCCCATCTTGTGTTTATGAAGTTTCTTCCAAAAATCAGGATATGCTTAAAAAACTATTAACTGCCGGAACTCAATATGGATTTTATGTTCTTCCTGTAGGCACCTTTGCTCAAAAAACACAAGGTGATTTCTGGACAGATGCTCATCTTCAGCAAGGTATGGTTGATGCCTGGAAAAATTTTGCAAAACAATATAAGGATTATAGCACTATTGCTGGATATGATCTCCTTTATTCCCCCAATAATGTAGGATTACCACAAGGAGCCGATCCTAAAAAATATTGGAAGCAAGGAGCTACTTATATGATAAAAGCAATAAGAGAAGTTGATAAAAAACATCCTGTTATTTTTGAAACAACGCCTTATGCTGACCCTACCACACTATCATCTTTCACACCATTTGATGATGACAACATTGTATATGCTTTTAACATGTATTACCCTTATGACATTACTCTGCAAGGAACAAGTGAATCTTATGGCTATCGTGTTCCTTATCCTGCTGGGCTTGAGTATGGGGTTCAACCTTTCCCCGATCAGCCACCACGAGCTATTGATATTAAAGATTTAAGACTTTATCTTAAAGATGCAGCGGTATGGGGTGTTAATAACAAAGTTCCTGTTTTAGTTACTGAGTTTGGAATTGCTCACTGGGCACCTAATGGTTCTGCATTCCGTTATACCAGTGATGTTACCAAAATTTTCGAAGAAAATGGATGGTCTTGGATCAATCAGGGATTCAGAATAAATAAAGCGATGGATTCTTATATTGCTTCTGACGATCCTAACGACACATCTCGTTCACCCGAAGCTCCTGTTATTAGTGTTCTTAAAAGTGTCTTTAAAAATAACACATTGAGTCCAGTGAATAATAAATAATATTATGTTATTATACTTTCGTCATTGATTTTTATAAAAAATAAGTTATCTTGATCTAAATATTGATAAATAGACTCAAGATAACTTATGATAACAGATAAACATTTGCATAGAATCATAACAGGTAGGCCTATTATATGGCTTATTGTTCACCCTGATCCAGCTAAAGATAACAGTGCATGGCTTCTGGACGAAAGAACTCACCAATGGGATTTTGATAATCCTGAGTCATGGAAACATAATTCTTTTTCAGCTATAGAAGGTATTCCTTCTAAACCGTGGCCTGAAAAAGTTGAAGAATGGGTTTTGGATGGTATAGAACCCATTGTTATATCGCTCTATGATGTTAAATATGTAGATACTAAATATAAAGACTGGTGGGATAATTTGTATCAAATTAATGCACTGAAAGCATGGATATTAGGATGGAATCTTGTTAATGAAAATTCAAAAGTAGAAACATGGAAAGATCTTAGTCTTGAGTATAAAATGTTAACACTTGAAACATCTATTGCTCTTAAAAAGAAAATAAGACCACTTCCTAATAAAAATCGTTTTAAAAAATGTCTTGATGATACTATAAAAATGGCAGAGCGTGAAAATAATGACCTTTTATTAGGAGTTATTAAACAATATGCATTTGAATGGAAGAAACTTTAGATTCTTTTTTTCAAAATACCTATGTTATTATTGTCTTCAGTTAATATCTCTTTTAATAATCCTTTTTCAAAGTCTGCTATTGCTTGTTTTACAGAAGGATTATTATAGAAATCTTCTTCTATTTTTGAAAAATAATGACTAATCCTATTCTCATCTAATAATATGTTCAACTCATCTAACGATTTACACGATAATTCTTTTTTAACAGCAACCATTATTTTAGGGATACCATTTTCAAAATTAAGACTTTTATCAAAATAATAAAGAGAATGTTTTTGTTTCATATCTAATTTTTCTGATAGTTTAACAATATCTGAACAATTTAAATCATCAAAAGCATAAAGTAATTTTTTGTAGGCTTCTGAACTGAAATTAAATGGTGTAATTATTTTTTCAAAATTAGTATCTTCCAATGATAATCCTATAATACTCTTGATATTAGTAAATCTTTTTATTTTTTCAATTAAAGAGTCTATAAAAATATCTTCCAGATCTACCGCTATCTCATTTAATACACTAACATCATTAAAAAGACTTTTATTTTCCTCTTCTTGTGATGATATATGCTCTCCAATTTCTATAGGATAGATAAGATATTCTTTTTCATTAACAAATTCTATTTCTTTATCAGAAAAATTTATTGTTTTTAGAATTTCTTTATACAGCACATCGTTTTTATTCATCAAGACATTTCCTTTAATATTATAATCGGTTTTTTCTTTTTATTTCATAATTACCAACATTTAATAAATTATTCAGTATTCTTTTTTCTATTTTTGACTTCAGATATTCCAGTGTAGGATAAAGGTTTTCTCCTACTATTTTATTAATAGCTTCTATTTTATACTCGTCCTTTAATTTCAGGGAATCTATTTTTTCTATGATTTCTTTTTTATTCTCCATATCTTCAAAAGATTCTATAACTAAACTTATTTTTTTATAAAAGATTTTATTAAAGGCAACATCGTTCTTTAATGCATCATCAACTAACGGTTTCAAAATCTCCTCAATGTATAGCGAAGGATCTGAATCCATTTTATTGCAATCCAGTAAAAAAGAAAGATCTTTCTTATTGCCTAACACATGACGATAAGATGTTATCAATGAATGCATGTCAAAATTTTCATTAAACAAACTCAAATGAACAGGTATTTTTTTATCCAGGATAAACTTTTTCAAATCTGTTTCTAAATAAGGTTTTATAAGGGTTACATTATTTGTCCACCTTACCCACTCCGAAATCATCTTTTCTCTTTCTTCACTATTACTGAAACTATAACTTTCCATAATTTCTGTAAAAAAATCATCATCAAGATATTTATATTTACAGAGTT
>Ga0308166_1000560_pt1 | contig 48980 bp, 68 predicted proteins | sample PhyCR2_2_FD_202137 | JGI IMG/M metagenome (GOLD analysis project Ga0308166, IMG submission 202137) | Phyllosphere microbial communities from UC Gill Tract Community Farm, Albany, California, United States - DLSLCC.R2 | ecosystem: Host-associated > Plants > Phyllosphere > Unclassified | place...
TGAACCGTTGAGGCCGGTTCATCGCTGCCTGTTCTTGTGGAACTAAAGAGCTTGTCTTGCCAGCCGCTTTGTCGAGCGGCTTGGTGGCAAGAATATGCATGGATGCATATACAGTCAATGCGCAAATGCATTTATTTATGCATTAAATTTGCGCGTATGCATGAAACCCAAGCGGGCCAAGGGGTGGGGAGATTTGTGCAGGCGAAAAAAAACCTGCCGAGGGGCAGGTTTCAGTTGGATGAACGAGAGTTAGCGGGCGTACATGCCCCACCAGAAGACGTGACCGAGGATGACGATCTGCTCTTCCTGGATTTCCTGGAAGCTATAGTCCTCGTCCGGATGCTCGTCGCGATTGAAGCTGCGCAGACGGATGCCGGTGGGCAGGCGATAGAGTTGTTTCACACGCAGCTGACCGTTGTGATTGATCGCATACAGATCGCCATCGATGATGTCGCCGATGCCGCACTTGCCGGCGTTGACGCCGACGGTGGCGCCATCGCGAAGAACCGGTAACATGCTGTTGCCGCGTACGGTCACACACTTGGCCTGGTCGAACTGCACGCCGTTGTGGCGCAGGCTGCGCTTGCCGAAGCGCAGGCTGGAGCGCTCGCTCTCTTCGATGACGAATCTTCCTGATCCAGCAGCCAATTCAACCTCACGTAGAAAGGGCACCGACACCTCGTCGTCATCGACGGGCGTGTCGTCGTCCCACAGGCTTATGTCCTTGAGTTCCGCATGCACGTCAGCGCGAGTGCCGCCGGTCGTTGGCGCGACGTCCGCGCGCCCGCGCAACTGATCTGTGCTGACGTTGAAATACTCGGCGATCTTCGAAATGTGTTTATCCGAAGGATCGACAATCTTCCCGCTGAGAATCCGCGAGAGCGTTGATTGAGGCACGCCGGTGCGACGGTGGAGCTCCGTGGGGGAGATCCCGTGCTGGTCGAGCAGTGCTCTTAAGACGGAGGAAACGTTGCGTTTTTGCATAACGCGCATAGTGCTTGAAGTTTTTACGGAAGACAAATGCTGATTTGCATATTTCATACAACCCGCATTCTGATACCAACTGCAGCTCGCTTCAGGCATCGAAGCATCGGATACGGTAAAACCACCACAAACCCAGGTCAGCCCCATCAGGGAACTTACGGTATGCAAAGTAATCTCTGAATACCGAACGCCCCTACTGAAACCACAAAAACTTACATTCGTGCATTTGCTAACGCTGGGCACGCAAGAAGTTCGTCGCCCCCAACACGGCTATTTTGCCTTTGGTTTCAGGCGCTCAAGAACGTTTACCGCATCTTTACTGCCGTTTAGCGCAGCCTTCTGATACCAGGCGCTGGCTTCGACCTTGTTTTCAACAACCCCGACCCCGGTATCATAGGCTCGCGCCAGCCAATACTGAGCTTCAGCGTTATTTGCAGCGGCTGCTTTCATATACCAGTTCACTCCTTCGCCAGGATTCTTGGCGACACCTTGCCCTTCACTGTACATTCGCCCCAGAACAAGTTGAGCCGAAACATCACCATCGACGGCCCGCCTCAATATATGCCCGACACTTTCAGGCATATACTTGGTGCCCATCAGAACACTCGAGGGCTGAGATTGATTGCTTCTCTGGTATGCGACATCGACAGATTGCTCAAAGACAATCCGAATTCGCTTGAAGGATTCAATATATTGACCCGATAACTGGGTAAACAAAAGCAGGCCCCCGGTACTTGGAAGAACCCGGCGAGCGTGCAGCTCATGCACTTGCCCCTGCATATCCTCCACCAGCGCTCTGCCACGTATGTCACTATCGGAATCGGAGGCAGGCTTAATAAACAAAGCGATCGACACTAGGTTTCGGCTCTGAACAGACGCAGATACCGGCACCTCCAAGAGGTAACCCTCATCGCTCTTTTTAATTTGTTTTAATATGTAATCCTGCTCTGCCAAGGGCGTTAACCGTTCACAGTTTCTCCCGTACAGCCATGGAAAAGGATCAATAGGAACGCACAAGGGCGTGACACCTTGGTCAATAGCTCCCGAAAACTCCTTCCAATAGGAGTTTCCAAGACCCGGAGCAACCCACTGACGACTGATCTTGGTGCCATAGGAAGCCCAGCCAGTGCCAATAAACCAAAGAGAGAAAATAACCACGGCGGCCAAGCGTCCGAAGCGAAACCTGGCGGTAGCCGAAGTCAAAATGGCCGCACATGCAGCGACAACAAATACAAACCCAATGTAAGCAGTCAGTACATACCTGGAAATTCTGAAATCTGCCACAACTGGCTGAAAGGAATCGGTCCAGACGAGACTAAACGCCAAACAATTCAAAAGCGCCGTGAACGCTACCAGGCCGACCCCGACCAACAATAGAGGACGGGCTTTATTTACCTTTGCATACGCCAATCCGAGGATTGCCAACACCAGGGAACCGACCACTGCAAATGTGCCAAAAGCGGCCTGAAAGTCAGGACCCAGTAAAAAACGTCCAAACAAAGTTACGGTATAAACGAGTGCCAGGTAGCCTTTGTAGAACAAAGAACTATCACTGTGTTGCAGCGGCGTCCACCCTGTATTCGCACTTACGACCATCCGTGCTATTTGCAACAGGCAAGCCAGTACAGAAACGACAGCAATTGCCCTTATGCGTCCTGGCCTCAAGAGTGCTGCAAAGACCAACACTGGGAGAATCGTCATTACCGCTGGTTTCGAGACGAATAGAAAGGGTACTAACCAGGCCCAAAGCGGCAGGTCATTTTTTCGATCGTTCAATGCAAGAGCGATTACAGCGCCAATGAAGAAAACCGAAAAATAAGTAAAATTGATAAACGTACGGCTTTCAAAGTCGGCAACCATCAAAATAGCTATAACAACTAGGAATCGCAACCCGTCGCTTTCGATAACAGCTCGAAACCGCTCGATCAAAAAAGAGCAGATTAACAGAGATATAAGTACAACAGACATCCAGTTATAATAATACGGCACGGACACTGCCGGCATTGAAAACAACGCACCTATATAAGCGACAATACGTTGCGGAAAAGGTACATACCCCGCGTCCACAGCGAAAAAATTCTGATAAAGCGATGTAGCATTCGCATTATCAAAATAGTTAGGCCCCATTTCCGCCCACATTGCACCACCCAACAACCAACCAGGTTGCAGGACCAGTAAATAAACCACATGAAACAAAACTGCCGCCCAAAAAAATATAGCACCTCTTCCGAGGGAGTTATTTCTATTTGGGGATTCTACAGATTGCATAAAAAATTCCATGGTTGAAAATCAGACAAAACTTCCGACAAAAACAGAGCAGCCTATTCCCTGAGGACATCACCTTCAACCGTCCCCGCTTCTTTGGGACAACAGATCAAGGCGCTCATCTCCCCTGCGATGCGCGGGATGATACCTGCCAGCCCTGCTTGTGGCTAACACAAGTCGAAGCAAATTGCTGAAGCAAACCAGGAATAATCGGGCTCTGGCTTTGCATTAATCGATTCCAGAAGCTGATCCAAGGTAAATGAATTGCTCCTGCCACCGGACTTCCAAAACCTCGAGTCGAAGCCGGACCTCAGTTCATCGCTAGCTCGTCCCACGTCTGAAACGGGCAGATTTGGCCAATCACAGGCCTTCTAAAGCGCCGTACCAAGACGTATAATCGCCACACTCCAAAGCTTGCTGCACCCTAGTAGCTTTCGATATCAACCAAATACATGGCGAGGGCATCTTGCAAATAATCATTCCAATGTCAGGCTTTGGTGAACGGTTCCGCCGTGCCGGTTATACCGTTCCAAAACCGCTAATTGAAATAGACGGCAAGCCTATCATTGCACATGTTCTTGATATGTTTCCTGGTGAGCAGGACGTCATTTTTATTTGCAATCAGGATCATCTTGATAACTCCGACTACCGTATGGATTCGATCCTGAAGAATCTTTGCCCGACGGGTAAAATCATTGGTATACCTGCGCATAAACTCGGGCCTGTCTATGCTGTTCGACAAATTGAGCACTTGATCAAACTGGACAGCCCGGTCGTGGTTAACTATTGTGACTTTACCTGTTACTGGGATTGGCCGCATTTTAAGAATTTTGTAAAGACCACAGGCTGCGCCGGTGCAATACCTGCCTACAAAGGATTCCATCCCCACTCTCTGGGCAGCACTAATTATGCCTATATTCGAGAAACTTTAGGCGCTGTACAGGACATTCAGGAAAAACAGCCTTACACCAATAATCGAATGGAAGAGTATGCTTCCAGTGGTACCTATTACTTCGACTCAGGGAGGACGATGATCGATGCGTTCCGACAAACCATGGATCAGCAACTCAATGTCAATGGAGAATATTATGTCAGTTTGGCCTACAAGCCGTTACTGGCCGACAGCCGTTCTGTAATGGTTTATCCGCTCCAGCACTTCATGCAATGGGGCACACCCGATGACGTCAGAGAGTATAACGGCTGGTCTACGGCATTCAGAAAGATGAACCAGCCGTCCGCCCCTCTCTCAGCCCCACCCAACGGCGCGCTGATCATTCCAATGGCCGGTATGGGTCAACGATTTACCAACGAAGGTTATTCGCTGACTAAACCCCTGATACCTGTTTCAGGCAAACCCATGGTCAATCAGGCAACAGACGATTTGCCTAAAGCCAAACATCATGCATTCGTCCTTCGCCAAGACATGCCGGGACATGCCGAAACCGCGGAACAACTTGAGGGTCTGTATCCAGGCACGGTAATCAAGACGATTCCAAGCGTTACACAGGGGCAGGCCTGCACAGCGTTACTCGGTCTTGATGCACTTGAGAGCGCCATTGGGCACATTGACGGTCCGATTACTTTCGGCGCCTGTGATAACGGTGCTCTTTATGATGAACAGGCGTTTCGAACCCTCATCGACAATCCTGAAGTGGACGTGATTGTCTGGGGCGTGAGAGGCCATGCAAATGCGATCCGTCAGCCACAAATGTACGGCTGGATCGATTCGGAGAATGGCCGCATTCTTCGTGTTTCGGTGAAGACACCACTGGCGTCTCCAGAAACAGACCCGATCATCCTCGGAACTTTCACTTTCCGACGTGCAGAAGACTTCCGTTTGGCAATCTCTAATTTGATCCAGAGAGATGGTCGTATCAACGGCGAGTTCTACATCGACTCGGTTATCAATGACGCAATTGAAACAGGCCTGCGGTGCGAGCTGTTTGAGGTAGACAGCTTTCTATCGTGGGGGACCCCAAACGACCTGCGCACGTTTGAATATTGGCAATCCTGCTTCCACAAATGGCCAAGTCACCCTTATCGATTGCAGAACGACACACGAATTCCAGCGCAAGCCGTTCTAGAGCTGGAATCGCGTTACCAAGCGATACTACCCGAATTTCCTGGCTCAAACGTATGATCCTGCGCGAGCTCAAGGCCTTTTTAATCGTTGGAATCTTGACCGTTCTCATCGATTTCCTGACCTACCGCGCCATTGTCTGGACCGCGTGGCTGGATATCGACATGGCCAAAGCAGCTGGTTTTCTGGCAGGTACCGTATTCGCCTACTTTGCAAACAAGAAGTGGACGTTTGATCAAAGGGAACATGCGCCCGGGAGCGCATGGCGGTTTATACCGCTTTACGCGATCACTTTGGGCGCCAACGTCTGGGTAAACTCGATGTGCCTGAGTCTGCTCCACTCGTTGCCCGGTTCAATCCAGATGTCGTTTCTGTTCGCCACGGCAATGTCCGCCGCACTCAACTTTCTGGGAATGAAGCTCTATGTGTTCAAAGCGCACACTACTAAGGAGAGGTCATGAAGTTCTCGCTCGTCATTCCCTGCTACAACGAGTCGGCCAGCTTGCCGTTATTGCTTGAACGCTGCAAAGGCCTGGTGGCACAAAATGGCGTAGAGATCATTTTGGTCGATAACGGATCGACCGATAGCACACCGCAAGTACTGGAAAACCTGCTACCTGCTTATCCCGGTTGCAGAAGCGTGCGAGTCGACGTTAACCAGGGATATGGTCACGGCATTCTTTGTGGCTTGCGCGCCGCCGAAGGCGACGTTCTCGGGTGGACGCATGCAGATCTACAAACCGATCCAATGGACGCACTGCGTGGTCTAGCTCTCTTTGAGCAGTATGGACCGGAAATTTTCGTAAAGGGTCGTCGCTATGGTCGCCCCTTTGCGGACGTCGCGTTCACATTTGGCATGAGTGTCTTCGAAACCATTCTGCTGGGTAAACCCATGTGGGATATCAACGCTCAACCCACCATGTTTTCGAAAGCCTTTTTTGCGCGTTGGCAGTCAACTCCCGCGGATTTTGCACTGGATTTATATGCCTACCATCTGGCGCAGACTGAAGGACTGAAAATTCATCGATTTGCGGTTCGCTTTGGTGAGCGCCACCATGGTGAATCCCACTGGAACGTCAACTGGGCTGCCAAAAGAAAGTTTATCCGCAGAACTATCGATTTCAGCTTGCAACTAAAAAAGAGTCTAAGGAAATGAAGCTCATCTCGCATCGGCGTAATACTCGCCAGGAACTCAATGCCACTGATGGAAAATACGGTATTGAAGTCGACATCCGCAGCTTCGGAAATGCGCTGGTCATCCACCACGACCCCTATACAAAGGGTGAGTCGTTCGAGGAGTGGGTTAATGACTATCGTCACGGTACGCTGATTCTGAACGTGAAGGAAGAAGGGCTGGAGGCGCGCCTGATTGCGCTGATGAAAGAAAAGGGAATTGAGGATTACTTCTTCCTAGATCAGTCATTTCCGTTCCTGATCAAGTGGTCCAAAGCGGGTGAACGCCGGTGTGCTGTGCGTGTATCAGAGTTCGAGTCCATTGAAACAGCTCTAACACTTGCCGGAAAAATCGAATGGGTATGGGTCGACTGCTTTTCCCGCTTTCCGCTTAGTCATGAAGACGCCACGCGCTTGCAGAATGCTGGCTTTAAGCTGTGCCTGGTATCTCCAGAGTTACAAGGCCGGGATGCAGAGTCGGAAATTCCGTTACTGATAAAAATGCTGAGTGAACGCAACATTGTTGCGGAAGCCGTGTGCACCAAAAGACCCGATTTGTGGGAAAAATTGGCGACGAAGGCATGAAATCAAAGCTATTTATCCACCCGCTCTTCCTGATAGGCTTGGCACTGCGCCTTCTGCTCATACTGTGTATCGCTCCCGCGTCAATGACAGATTGGTATATGCCCTTTTTAGATACCAGCGTTAGTACATTGACACTTGATCCATGGGCTACGTGGCTTGAACAAGGGGGGGATATCGCTGCGTTTCCATATGGTTACGTAATGTGGACAGCCTTCACACCTTTGATAGCGCTGTGCAAAATCCTTTCAATACCGCTTTCTGTGGGTTACGGCCTTACCTTGTTTGGTGCCGACCTGCTGTTATTGATTGTTTTGCAAAAACTGATCCCAAATCGCGATCGCTTGCTACTGGCAGTCTATTGGTTGTCGCCCATAGTGATCGTGGGCAGCTATGTACTGGGCTTTAATGACTTGATTCCAGTGCTTCTACTTGCTGGCTCACTTTACTTTATCAAACGTGCTCGATTGGTCATCGCGGGACTGATATTTATCTGTGCGGTATCTGCGAAACTTAGCATGGTGCTGGCCCTGCCTTTTTTCTTGGTTTACTTGCAGCACAACCGACCGCTACGTCAGTTTTTACCGCGTTTTCTGCTCGCCCTTGGGGCGGGTGCCTTTGTCACGATATTGCCATTCCTTCTGTCCAGTTCCGGTTTGAGCATGCTTTACAACAACCCGGAAATTCAAAAGGTCTACAAGCTGACTATCAGCATCAACGACAAGAACCACCTGTACATCGTACCGCTTGCATACTTATTGATGATTTATGCAACCTGGAGAATTAAACGGCCTAACTTTGAACTCTTTCATTCGACACTAGGCGTCGTTTTTTTACTTGTGGTGCTTATGACACCTGCGTCACCGGGCTGGTTTATCTGGGTCATTCCTTCTCTGGTAGCTTACCAGGCAGCCAGTGACCGGATTGCTATTGTTATTACCGGAGTTTTCTCGCTGCTCTACGTCGCGAGCTCGGCGCTGATCATCTCTGATCTCGGGGTAGCCGCTCAAAACGTGACCTGGTTACCGCAAGTCGTCAGCCAGTGGTTGCTAAACGGCAAGTTGTCTTCTCTGATCCAAACGGCCATGGTTGCGGCGGGTATTATTCTGACCCTTCGGATATGGCGTGAATCTGTCAGTCGAAACGACTATTTCCGACTGAGTCGAAAACCTTTCGTCATTGGTGTGGCTGGAGATTCCGGGGCAGGCAAAGATACCTTTTCAGACGCCATCAAAGGTCTGTTCGGGGGCCACTCGGTAGCGACGCTATCTGGCGACGACTACCATCTATGGGATCGCCAGAAACCAATGTGGCAAGTGATGACCCACTTGAACCCGATGGCCAACGACCTCGAAGGTTTCGCCAATGATTTGGTATCACTGACGGACTCAAAACCCATCCACTCTCGTCACTATGACCACCACACGGGTCGCATGAGCCGCCCCATCGTCATCAAGAGCAATGACTTCATCATCGCAAGCGGCTTGCACGCTCTGTACTTGCCGATCTTGCGCGAGTGCTACAACTTGAGTGTCTACTTGGATATCGATGAGGATTTGAGGCGCCATTTCAAGCTTCAACGTGATGTTCACCAGCGCGGACATACGGAAGAAAAGGTGCTCTCGTCTTTCGCTCGAAGAGAACCCGATTCCGCGCGTTTTATACGCCCTCAGGCGGCACATGCCGATCTCGTATTATCCTTGCAACCGATACACCCGCATATTCTCGATGGGGTAGACAAAGAACGTCTTCTGCACTTCAAGATTGTGGCCCGTTCGTGTAATGGCTTGAACGAGATGTCCCTGGTCCGGGTGCTGGTGGGGGTTTGTGGGCTGCATGTCGATATGTCGACCAATGACGACGCGACTCAAGTAGAGCTGACTATCGAAGGCGAAACCTCTGCTCAGGATATTGAGATGGCCGCGAGGATGATCTGTCCAAGGGTCTTCGAGTTTCTGGATCTGGCGCCCCAATGGCAGGATGGCGTAATGGGGCTGATGCAATTGATCACGCTCTCTCACATCAATCAAGCACTCACGAAACGGTTTATATAGTGAAAATTCTTGCACCTGAGCGGTTTGACCGGCTTCCCAACGCCATTTTGTTCGACACCGACAATACTCTTTATCCCTATGATCCTGCGCATGCGGCTGCGCAGCAGGCGATTCGGGAGAAAGTCGTCAACACCTTCTCTATCAAACCGGAAGTTTTCGACGCCGCTTTCAAGGAAGCTCGTCACCAGGTAAAGACCCGGCTCAAACACACGGCTTCATCTCATAGTCGCCTGTTGTACCTTCAACGTATGCTGGAAATCATGGGACTGGGCTCACAAGTCCTTCTGGCGCTCGATTTTGAACAGACGTATTGGCGCACCTTTCTCAGCAATGCGGTTCTATTCGACGAGGTCAAAGACCTTCTTGACGACCTGAGACTAATGGGAATACCCACTGCGATCGTCACCGATCTGACGGCCCAGATTCAGTTTCGCAAGGTCGTCTACTTCGGGCTTGATCATTATTTTGATTACATCGTGACCAGCGAAGAGGCGGGTTACGACAAGCCCCATCCGGCACCATTCGAGATTGCCCTGGAGAAAATGCGTCCAAAAGGCAATTGCATCTGGATGATTGGCGACAACCCAATCAACGACATCCGGGGTGGTCGCGAGCAGATCAACGCGGTCACATTGCAAAAGATTCATACGGGGACCCCAATGGGTACTGGGGAGAACTCTCCGGACGCCGCATTCACTGATTTCAAAGAGCTACGTCGCCTGATTTCCAGATTGAGGGACGAACATGAACATGCATGAGTCCGTGCGAAAATTCTGCGCAACAATCGGTGAGAATCCGCTACTGGTTCAAGGCGCTGGAGGAAACGTCTCTTGGAAAGAAGACGCTACTTTATGGATTAAAGCGTCAGGCACTTGGTTGGCTGAGGCGATGACGGACGAAATTTTCGTTCAGGTTGAACTCAAGAACCTCACCCAGGAACTGCAAAACAAAAACTATAGCGTCACGCCTCAAATGATCGAGCCCGGTTCATTGAAGCCTTCGATTGAAACCTTGCTTCACGCACTAATGCCCCACTCGGTAGTCGTTCACCTGCACGCGGTGGAAGTGCTTGCTCATTTAGTGCGTGAAACATTCGAGCTTTCCGACTATCCGGATCTCGATACCACGTTGAATGCACGGGTAGTGAACTATTTAAAACCAGGGGCCGATCTAGCAAAAGGCGTCGCTGATCAACTTGAAAACTCGGCTCAAACCCGTGTCATTTTTTTAAAGAGTCACGGCGTCATCCTCGGTGGCGAGAGCATCGAGGAAATAGAAAACCTGTTGAGTTATCTAACAAAATTCTTCAGGACTCAACCAGTACACTGTGATCCCATGGAAGTACCCTTGCCAATAAGCCTAGTGTGCGGCGCAACATTCAACCCTGTGTCGGACATCAGACTTCATGAGCTTTCGTTGAACCCGGAGCTCATCACTCGTATCAAAGAGAGCTGGGCTCTCTATCCTGACCATGTGGTGTTCATGGGTGCCCAAGCCCTTATATTTGAGAGCCGTGAGGACGTTCAACGCCAGCTATCCGCATGCGAAGAGCTCCCGGACGTTATTTTCATTAAAGGCGCAGGGACCTTTACAAGTGAAAAAATAAGCAAGGCAAAAAGTGCTCAACTTACTTGCTATTACGACGTCATAAAAAGACAGCCCACTGATACAGTGCTCTCAACACTTAGAGAGTCCGAAATTGCCGAACTTCTCAATTGGGATGCCGAGAAGCTCAGAATTCAACTCTCAAAATAGTCATCATCGGGGAAGGGCTCGATGGTCAGTCTTTGCGCATGCGCTTCTGCTCGAGCCTCACCCGCCATGGTAACCTTGCACTCATTGCCAAAACGATGGGCAAGAGTTTCTTCTCGCGGACAGTGAATAGCGGGCGCGTGCCCGGGGCACCAAGCTGCATCGGTTCCGCTATCTAATCGCTATCAAGACGCCCTCTTTTCGCCCCACACTTTTGAAAAAAAGCGCTAAGCCTCTGATGAATAAAGCAATTTCAGATCTGTCCTCCCACACCCCAATGATGCAGCAGTATGGATGGAAACGGCGTGCAGACCTTGTACTGCAAAGGTATGCATTGGCTCCTGTCTAAAACTCAAGCCCGAGAAAGCGCGCCCTTGCCTCAATGAAACCGCGTTAATGCTCGGTAGTTTTAGACAGAGGTTAAGCGCATCTCCGGCGTCCTGCCGAACGCAATCACACCTAAACTCCAGTAACACAGATGCATGGATGACACTTCGTGAAGAAACTTGAAGACCTGACACTTCCGCCATCATTCCACAGCAAGCTCTCGGCTCATGTTCAAAGGGTTTCGGCTGCTCATAGCGAGGCCGATATCCGCTTGGCAGTCGAACGCGCAGAGGGTTTTGTGGAGGGACTGGAAGCGGCGCGCTGCTTAACTCCTGCCACGATTGAAGCAATCTTCATCATTATCGAAAACGCGGCCGACCGTCATTGAGTTAAAGCCTTCAAATACGCTTGGCAAGCCTGCAACGCGATCAGTCCGCGGTCGCCGGTATCGGTGATGTCGATAATTCGTTGAGCATGCGCCGGGTCAAGTCGGGCTCGTACGGCTGCATGATCCACGCCGCCGGCGCCGGAGGCTTTTGGCAGGTCACAGCTACCGGCTGAATCCGCGTCGATGAGGACTGACAGCCGCAGATCAGCAGTGGCAAGGCGATCACGCAGGCGATCTTGGTCACGTTGGGCATCGCTCATTTTCCTGTAATGGGTTTGCTCGCTGGTCGCCAGCTTCTGCTCGAGCGCCAGGCGCTTATCTTGCTCGGCCTTCTGCGCGTCGGCGCCGGCCTTGGCCAGTTGGTTCAGCGTCTCGCCGTGCAGCCTGGCCTGCTCGGCCAGCTGCCAGCCGTAGCGCCAGTCCTGGAACTCCCAGGCGCTTACGAAGCCGGCGAGCGCCAGCGCCAGCGCGCCGATCAACCGCCATGGGACAGTCACGCCAATACCTCGCGCGCCTTCTTCCAAAGCTCCAGTCGATCCGCCAAACCGTTCAACCCGCCGTTGATGCGCCGAGTGATGGTGTTGAACTCGTCCCGATCGGCCAAATCGTTCAACCCCTTCTGCTTCCAGAACCAGGCCGCCGACATAGCGGCATGCTGTGGCAGCTCGAGCAATTCAGGATGATTGATCAGGTCAAGGCCCAGCGCCTCGCCACACTTGGCATAGTTCGCCCGTCCGGTGATCTGGACCAGCCCTCGTCCGCAATACTTGCGACCGTCGCCCGGCACGGTATTGCCCAGGTCTGCGCGCCCCTCGTAACCGCGCTGAGCTGCAGTCGGCCCCCAGATCTCACGGACGTAGCGCAGCTGGCCAGACTCATGGCCGATTTGCGCAATGAACGCGGCGGCCCGCTTCGGGCCCACGATCTGGTAGTGCTGCATAGCGGTGTTCAGGGCGGAAACAAAAACGCCCGCTTGAGTGCGGGCGTTCGGGAGGATCTGCAGCAACTGCTGCTGGGTGATCGGCATAGAATTCTCCAGACAATAAAAAACCCGCCGAAGCGGGTCCGTTTTAACTTTGAATTGATTACTAAACGGAGGACTGAACTCCTAAGAGGATTCTCTTCCTGAGATATCTTGATGCTGCAATGGAAGGCACTTCTATCAACTTGTGCATCAAGGATGAAAGAAGTACAGCCCCGACGATAGTGACAAGCCAAACAAGTGGAGCGCCAAAGGATCGATACAACAATAACAGCGATAGATTCAGAACAAGAATGTGATTCAAATAAAGGCTATAAGAAATCTTTCCAAGATATCCGCAACTCTTAACAAGTGCATTGGATTTCATAGTCAACGCTAGGCACACGATCGTTGCCGAACCGAGACCTGTAATCAAATCACCAAACGCCCGATAGCCAAGATTCCAGGGATTGTCAAATGGGTATGCATAGAGCATCAACGCCAAAAACCAGAGCGCGGATCTCTGCAACGATGCAATTCCCGCAAATGTTTCCCTCAGCGAATCTTGTCGCAATGCTATGAAGGAACCAACAGCGAAGAACGTCGCATAGTGAAGTGTCTGAATCAGATCCCCTTGGACTGCAGAGAGCCGTACGTTGCCGAGCATTGCCCAGCCGATCCAAGCAGACAACACATAGAAACCGACTACTCCCCACCCACCAAGCCTAGCAACAATGAGATAAATCAGTGGAAATATGATCGAGATACGCATCTCATGCACAATCGACCAAATCGGCGGATTAACCTCAGCAGTGTTGAACTGGCCAATCATGAAAGCATGATTAACCAGCAACTCTACACTGAAGCTAGGTTTCGGAATTCCAAGCCATCCCTTATCCCAATTCACAACGCCTGAAAGCGCGTTATAAACTAAAAGAGCCAATATCACTGACGCTATATATGGAGGAAACAGCCTTACAACTCTCGAAACAAAATAGGCGTCATACCGATTATTCTGAATGCCCTGCCACATTCTAACCAGAGCAAAGCCACTTAGAACGAAGAACAATATGACTGCTTGGTGGCCAGACCAGAATATTTTTAATGGTGACCATTTAAGCCATCCCCATATAGGCTCAACATTATAGAGACCAGCTATTGTCGTATGCGCGACCACAACCGCGAGCGCCGCGATTCCGCGGAGCGCATCAAGTGAATCCTCTCTAGACTTATGCAATGACAACAAAATATAGCTCCATTTTCCTCGAAGAGCTTATATCATTTCCAGCATCTTAAAGCACCAGAACAGCTTCATTCAGGTGCTGGAAGACTTCCAGTAATCGTTCCAGCAGGCAGCGCCTCCCACCAAACCCGGTATCGAGGGTCATCAGCAAAAACCTCTGCCTGAAATGGTACGAACTCAACAGGCTGCGGCGAGCTGAAGATGCCTCTGATAGCTGCCATTGAAGCGTCAGAAAATTCAGCGATCATTCGTCCTATCCTCAAAATTCGTAATTTTTAACGTTGATGGTGAAGCTGGGGGTGCCGGCAGTGCTGCTAGCGGTTTGATAAATGTTTTGAGGCAGGGAAATCGCCACCCTGAAAGGGACAGCTTGGGAACTACCAGCAGTCAAACTGCAAGTATTGAATTGACCACCAATGGACCCCAACGCTGTTGATGTAAGGATCTGGGAAACTGCAGAAACAGCCGAATTTCCGACCTGGTTGAAACCGCTAACGAATTTCGCTGAATATGGAAACGCTGTTGATCCCCGAGCGATCGGCCCGCCAACGAAACTTGATCCAGCCAAAACTCCGGCGCCCACATAATCGACCGACCGATCAACTTGAAAGAACGGTGCGAACTGCCCAGCAGTAGCGCTGATCGGTGCAACCGAGACGAGCGCCGATGCCGTGTAACCGGCAGGCATGTTCGCGCCGCCATACACGCTCGGCAAAACCGCTGCGGCTTCCATCGTGGCCAGCAATGCCGACACCTGGGTGGTCGGGTTGTAGATCGCGTAGATACCCACGAAGCCATTCGCGGTTGCGGTGCCGATGTCCATGCCGCCGGCGCCAACGGTGCCGAGATTGATCGTCTTGTTGAATGCAGGGAGTGCATAGCTCATCCCGCCCAGTGCGGATTTAACTACTACCTCATCTGCGGTAATGGTTGCCGAAGCGGACGCGGCGGCGACCGAGCAGCGTAGGCTTCTTACCGCGCCTGTGATCGGCGCATTCAAGGGCAGTCTTTTCAGGATTGCCTGAAGCGTGCGCAGCGGCGTCATCATCTTGGTGTTTTCGGTTCCGGCCTCTGCTTCCGCCTGAGAGGCAAGTGGGCGGGCTGTACCAATGATCTGACTGATCGCTGTTGCAAGCTGGGTATTCACTGCCTCATCGGGTGTGAGTCCTGCCACACTGATCACATGCAGGATCTCGTCTGTAACTGCGTTACCCCACTGCGCCGGGATCAATGACCCAGGCGTTCCCGCCAAAGGGTCTTCATCTGCAAACTTGCCACCCACCAGCCCAATGCTGGGCACGCTAATCGGATAATCCACGTTTCTACCTCTCAGTCATAATTGATGTGCACGACCGTGTGCGCGGGCGCCGGGCGCCGGATGGTGCATTCGAGCGGGTTGCCCGGGTTGGTACCGAAGCGCTCTCCCCAATAGCTGACACCGAAGCGCCGGCCCTGCCGCTGCCGGCCGCCGGTGTTGAGCGTCCACATGAACTGCGCTTTCCAGGTACCGAAATGAGCCACCCCAAAACGAGAACGCCCCATACGGGGCGCTCGATGTTCGGTGATGGTCGCATCGGGGTAACCTTGGCTTACGGCTATCTCGATGAAGTACGCCCTGCTCTGCCCGCCCACCTCTACGAGCCGGCGCCGAACGGCCAAGCGGCGATCCTCAAAAGCCGGGTTCGGGCCGAGGCACGGATCCGGGAGGTTCATCACCGCTTCCCAATCAGGTACCAGCTCGCTGACGCCTGAAGGATCCATCTCGTTCAGTAAGTCGACAGCCCGTGCATCGAGACGAGAAAACTCAAGAGCCACCCCCTTCAACACCAGGTCTATTTCTGGCACCAGTTCGGGATCCCAAGCAGGACCAGCAGGAAGCAATCCGCGAAGCTGCCGGCGGTACTGATCGGCGGTTCTGGCTACAGCCATGTGATGCCTCCAAAGGTCAGCAGCTCATTGGCAGCAGCGGTCACGTCGGCGGACGGGACAGTCAGCGAATGGTCAGTTTCCCCAGCGGCGCCGCTGATGGCTTCACGAATGTGGCTGATCAATAGCTTGTCACCCAGACCCGCCTCGCGTTCATGCAGGTCTTTCAGGCTTGCGGCGATAGCGGCGCGCACTGCCGTTGTGTCGGGTACGGGGTGGATGCTGTAAAGCACGGGCTTAAGCGTTGGGGCCAGAACGTAAAGTTCAGCCGTCACAGGTCGCAGCGGCTCGATGTAATCCTTGATTTCCTGTAGCTGCGCCGGGTTCGGCACTGGTACTGGATCATTGTCACGCATCACGAACAGGCCGACCGTGCCAGGCCCGAGGTAATTGCCCCGGCACCATGCCCGCGTGACGCCGGGAAACTCCAAGGCCCAGGTCTCGTAATCGTCCGCCGAACCTCCGTGAGGGATGACGCGGTATGACCGGATCACCCGCGCGCGGAGGGATTCTATGCTTTCCTTTTCAATGCCACCCGACAACCCCGGAGCAATGACGGTGAAAGCATTGGTCACGCCGGCCACCGGCTGGACGAGCGTGAGCTGAAGGCCGGCATCAGCATTACCGAGCGCGCCTGCTTCCACTGCCGCAATCGTGGTGGTGTTGACTCCCGAAACCGTGGTGACGTCAGCAGTGACGCGGTACATACGACCATCGCCTGCCTGCAGAACCACATCAACATCCAGCACGGCGCCAGCGGCAGCGCCGAAGCTGACGCTACCCTCCGCAGGTTGAGCCGCGTTGCGAGGCTGATTCAGGCGCAGCGCGGCAATGCGCTCGAGTGTTTCTTCGTCGGCCTTGTCAGGCAGGATCTGGTCGGCAATCCAGTCGAGGTAACCGTACAGCCCGTACGCCGTCCCGCTCAATGTCCGGGCCAGCACCTGTGCATCGGAGCGACGCAGCGCTTCGCTGGCCAGATCGCTTTGCGTGCGGCTAATGAGCACCGGCAGTGAAGGTGTTTCAAACGGCATAGATCACCTGCCAGGAAGAGATGGGTTTGATTTCGATGCGGTCGCCGCCGGGCACCGTGAGGATGACCGTCAGGTTCAGCCGGCTGATGTCGGCCTTCTCGCTGCTGATCTCGATCGCGATTACGTGGCCATCGTCAAGAAGCCAGCGCAGTGCTTCGTTCGCATAGAACTCCGCGTCGCGCTGAGTTGCGTCAGTCAGCCTCACTCGTCGCAACAGCCACAGGCGTGAACCGATACGGTCGTCGGCAATGTCCGGGTAACTGTCGCCCCACCAGCCGAACAATTCTTCATCGTCCACGGGGTCATCGGTCAGTGCTCGGCGCCAAGTAAACAGACTGATCAGCACCGCGCGGGTCAGGGTAGCCTCACGATCATCAGAAAAGATCATCAGGCCCCCGCTGCGGGTGGCCCGCTGTTGCCACTGCCCGCCTGGACATTGGTGTGGATGTGCTCGATCTGGCTAATGCCGCCGGCCACCTGATCACCGGTAGAGACGATCTGCCCGGTCTGATTAATGACCGGCGTGTCGAAGTTCACCGCGGTGGTCGCCTTGATGTTCAGCGTGGCGGTTTCGATGTCGATGATCCGGCCGCGCTTGAAGTGGATCTTGTCGCCTTCGTCGGTGTAGATGGCCACCTCGCCCGACTCCAATTCCTTGATGCGGTACCGGCGGTCAGCGGCAACCACGACCACGGCGTGGGAACGATCGCCATTGAGGAACATTGTCAGCACCTCGGAGCCCGGCAGAGGATTGCTGGTCAGCCCGTATGGCTCGAAGTGCTCGACGTTGTCCTTCAACTCACCGGCGGTCAGCCTCACCTGAAGCGTCTGCATCATCTTCCCGGCCGCCGCCAGCACAACCGTGCCGCGGGCCATCATGCTTTTCAGGCTCATTTTTTCGGCTCGTAGTCTGCGGGGATGAGGTACTCGAAGTTGTCGGCCTTGCCGCCCTTCTTCAACTTACGGTCTTTGTGCGGGTCGTGCGGTTCCGGCTCGAAGCCGTCCGGCGGACCGACCTCCAACTTGGTGAGCTGCCCGCTGTCGGTGAGCGTATAAGTCACCCGGGCGATGAGCATGATGCGATCGAAGCCAACAATTGGATCGATCACCCGCACCAGCGAGTTGTGTTTCCACAGCGCGCCGTTCGACTGCCGCCAGCCCTGCACCGTGTAATTGGTGGTGAGGGCTTTACCCATGCGCGTGCCGCGCTCCCAGTTCGCCCGGGCCTGCGCCAGCTCGTTGGTCATCTGGCCGGATTCCTGAATGATCATGACCCGCTTTCGGCCAACGCGCGGATCCGCCACCACCGCCGAAACCTCGGCCGCCTGCTCGCCGAACTCATCGTCGGTACCACTCTTCTGGCCGAGCACCTGGTATTCGGAAAACACCGCCGAGAAGTCCAGCGCGGCATCACCGGTCAGGATGTTGTTGCCGACTTCCAGCGCATCAAACGCCCGAACCTCGCTCCCGGGCTTGGCGAGCACTGCCATGCCCTTGGCGTCATCGGTGGAGAAAACGCGGAACAGCGTCAGCAGGCGGTCGATGGATTCGAAAACTGTTTCGCCCGGCTCGATCGTGTGGTCTGACAGCTTTGCCCCTTCCGGGATCTCGCTGCGGACACGCACGCCGTAAGGCGACGACAGCGCCCTGACGATCGAGAGAACGCTTTGGTTGTTCCACTGCCCCGGCTTATTGATTGCCGCGCAGTCCACCAGATCGGCGGTGAGGGAGCGGCCGCTGACGCTGGTGGTGATTTGCTGATGGTCGTAGCTGATCGGTGTGGCGAACACCCAGCCAGTCAGGACAAGGTCGTCGCCGATTCTGACCTGACATTTGGCGCCCTGCTTGATCGGCAAAGGTAATGGCTGGCCGGGCCACTTCCATGTGATGTTCAGGGTGAATGACCGCGCCTGATCCTCAAGCCCGGCGGTGATCTCTACCGATTTCCAGCCGAAGTAATCCAGGCCGTCAACCGTGAGGCTGACAGCATTGACGTCTTCCATGGGTTACCTCTGGGCGATTTTGATCGGGCGAGCCGGGACGAACCCGGGGTGACGCAGGCGGTTGCGCTGGACCACTTCGGATTCACGCGTGGCATCACCGAAACGACGGTAGGCCAGCACCAGCGCCGACAGTGTTTCAGGCGGTGTGATTTCCACCAGGCGCACGCCCGATTCCGCAACGGCAGTAAGGTGTTTGACGATGGTCTGTCGCAAGGTGTTGAGCACCATGTAGTGCTCGGGATCGGCTTTCAACGACGCTTGAAAAATCGCCTCGTTGAGGTTATCGCGCAGCTCAAGCACGTCGTCAGCCACTGGCACCTCCGGGCGCACGATCGGCTGCACTGCCTGCTGCTCGACCGAAGCCACCGTGGTCGTCGAAACCGGCTGCGAGGCGACAGGCATTTCACTGATGATCAGGGCGACCTGCACCAGCAAAGCGTCCTGCACCAGGTTGGCAGTGGCTTGTGATGCAGCCGCCGCATCGACACCGCCTGAATCGCTGACGGTATTGATGCTGGCCACGGCCTCGGTCTGCTGCGTAGCGGTGGCCACCGAGTTCCTGTAGCTCGAACCAGAGTCGTCGCCTAGGTAATCATCCACCGAAAATTCGCTGAAGTAGCTGGAGAACAGCGACGACAGTGAATCTGGCGCGTTCATCAATGACTGCACAAAGCCGGTCAGGTTGGTGAAGGCGCCGATAATGGTGGAGAACTGCTGCTGAATGACCGTGTACACGCCCGACAGGCTGTTGCGCAGACGGGCCAATCCCAGACGGGCCTGATCCACTTTGGCCATCGCCGACTTGTACCGGGCCAGCGCGGAGTCCAGCAGGCTATCGGAAGCCTTGACGACCTGCTGCTGGGTGTTGACCTTCGCTGTCGGAAACTTCAGCGGAAGATCCGGGTAGAACGTCACCGCGAAAGCCGCCATCCCGCCCTGCTTGAAGTCGTGCGTAAGCTCGGCTTCACCTGCCTTGACCTGCATGCGCCCCAACCAAGGGTGCACCAATTCGCCAGCGCCAGGAGTCTCTAACGCCTCCATGAATTTGTCGCGGCGCTCGAAACAGTCGTCGCCGATGATCCAACAAACCAGCCGGTGAACCTGAGCCTGTTTGCCCAGCTGCTCGGCATAGGGTTCGTCGCGCTGCGGAAACTCGTGAAGCTGCACTTTCATGCCGACCGGCACCGAAGCCTGAGGGATCAAGAAACTGATCCCCCTGAACGAGGCCGGCAGCATTTGATCACGCCATGTCTGATCCATTTACGGCCTCATCACACCCACGGTGCGGGTGCCTACGTTGGGCTTGATGTTCAGCCCCGGCTGATTGGTTTGTGGCTTGTCGACCTGAAGGCCGGGCGGCGGATTCTCGAAGCGCATCACCAGCTCGCCCTGCAGCTTTGGCTGACTGGCGGCCATGGCGTTCTGAACGAGCGAGTCCCCTTGCGGTGACCAGCGCTCACCCTCCGGCCGTGGCCGCAGCAATGTGCCGTCGCCGTTGCCAGCCCGCGCGGGTGCAACCTGCATGGTCAGGTTGTTGACGGCCTCGGTGGCGTTATTCACCGCACCGTCTACGCCAGCATCGCCCACCATGCCGAATGCGCCCATGATTGATTTAACCCACCCGCTGATCTTGTCCCAGGCATCCTTGAACCACTTCAGCGCCGGCTCCCAGTTTGCAATCAGGGCGCCGGCCGCCATGGCGATAAGGCTAGCAATCAGAATGAACGGGTTCGCTTTCGCCACCAGGTTGAATATCCGGGTCGCCACCGTTGCAGCCAGCACCGCCCCCCTCACCACGACGAGGGTCGCGCTGAAGATTTTCCCGGCGACAGTTGCGGCCAGCATGGCAACACGCATTGCAAGAAACCCGGCGGCCGCGCCCATCAGGCTCTTGGCCAGGACCGGGCTGGTCTGAGTGAATTTGTCCCACGCCAATTGCGCGCGTTGAGCAACTGCCTTGATCAGGTTCCAGAGGGCCGAGAAGAACGGCGCCACCTTCTGCCAGTTCGCGATGAGCAGGCCAGCCGCCAGCGCGAGCCCGCGGATGATCAAACCAACAGGAGATATTCTCGTCGCCGTATCGAACAGCTTCATCGCAACGATGGCGCCCATCACACCTAATTTCAGAACACCAAAGGCCAAACCTGCACCCAAGATCCCCTTCACCAATCCTGGGTTCGCCGCAGCGAACTCCGATATCTGGCTTACAATCGGGCCCATCAGCGTCATGATTTCGTTGAGAGGCGGCAGCAGTGCGTTGCCGATCTCAATGCCCAGACGGGTCACGCGGTTGCGCATCAACTGCATGGCATTCGCCGTCGTTGCCGATCGGGCTTCGTATTCCTTACTCATCGATCCGGCGAATTTCGTGCTTGCCGAAACATCGCCGAAACTCTTTTTCAGCAGATCCAGATTCGTCAGAAGCGGAGCAATTGCCGTAACCGATTCAGATCCGAACAGCTGCGTCAGCAGGCCGGCCTGTTTCTCAGGCGCCACTTTCGCAACGCGCTGGAGGACATCAATCATCGTTCCCTCGGCATCTTTCTGCATGCCTTCGGAAACCTTCTGCACGTCCAGGCGCAGCGACTTGAAGGCCTGAGCTTGCTCCTTGGTGGCCGCTTTGCCTTTGGTCAGCGCCAGCATGAAGTTCTTCAGGCCGGTGGCGGCCACCTCACTAGGGACACCCACACCGGCAAGCGTTGCGCCCATCGCAGCGATTTGCCCAGACGCCAAGCCAGCGATTTTCCCCAAAGGGCCAATGCGGGTGACAATATCGGCAATCTGCGCCGCAGAGGATGGGCCGGTGTTGCTCAGGTAGTTGATCTGGTCGGCCAGTTTTACAACCTCTGGCTGAGTGAGTTTGAACGACGTCCGCCACTTGGCCATCATCTCGCCGGACTGCTCGGCGGTCTGGTCAAAAGCGATACCCATCTTCACGGCGTCTTCAGCGAACTGGCGCAACTCGCCAGCTGCGAAACCAGCCTGCCCACCGGCGGCGACGATCGCAGCGATGCCGCTGGCCGCCATTGGCATCTTCTCGGACAGATCGAGCACGTCCTTGCCCATCGCCTTGAACTGCTCCGGCGTGGCGAAGTCGACCACCTTCTTCACGTCGGCCATGGACGACTCGAATTCGATCGCCGCTTGGGTGCCGGCGACGAACGGTGCAGCGAACGCGCCGCCCTGCAACACGTCTTGAAAACTGATTTTGCCGAGTCCCGAGCTTTCCAATTGCTTGCGAAAGCCCGCGACCTTCTTCCGGATGCCGCCCAGCATCGGCGACAGCTTGTCGACGCCGGTGATCAACGCCTTGAGCTGGAATTTATCCGCCATCACTGCACCTGCTGGAGATTATTGATTCGTTGCGCGTGCTCCATGGATTCGCGGAGCACGTCGAGCGGGCGAGCCAACATCAGTTCCGGATCCGTTTTCCAGAACCACGCCAGGTCATAAGCAACGGCGATCAGGTCGTGGATGGAGTCGACGCCGCACTCATGAAAAAACTGGCCACCGCCCAGCTCAGCGAGTTGAGATCTGCCAGATCCAGCTGGTTGACCGACGACGGCGGGATGCCTGCGCAGACGGCGATGTATTTCGCGGCCACGTCCATGTCCAGGCTAACTTCTTCGTTTTTGTCGATCTTGTACGGCAGCGCCTTGATGGCCCGCACTTCCTGTACCGTCGGACGGCGCATAGTCAGCTCGGTCAGCGGCTCGCCGTGAGCCTCGATTGCAACCTGTAATTTTACTGCACTCATTGCCAGCTCCCTTTCACGCCGTCGAATTGCAGTTCAGTGGTACCGTCTTCGCCTTTATAAGAAGGCTCGTCGACGAGGTAACCGCCGGAAAGCACGTAGACCTTTCCGTTTGCGAATTCACAGGTCACCGTCATATCCCGGCCATTCACGAGTTTTTTCAAGGGGAACCCCTGCGGAACGAGAGACGTCACCTTCAAATAAGGTGGCAGCTCTTCCTCCTTGTAGAACCCCGGCCAAACGGTCTCGCGCTTGACCTCCATCAATGGCGCCTCCGCGCCCCCGGTGATGGTCAGCTGTTCACCGTCAACTTTGACGTAAACGGTGCCGGCTACTTTTTCGCCCATGGTCTTTGTCTCCAGAATGAAAAAGCCCGCACTGGGCGGGCTGGGTGTTCAGTTGAGCGTTACGCCGCTTCGTCGTACTGGAGGCGGAACTGATTGAGCAGCGCGAAGATGCGCAGGCCGTTGATGTAGTCAGGCGGGAACAGCACGTTGACCCGGCTCGGATCGTTCAGATCGCGTTCCACGACCAGGTGCTCGGCGAACAGGTCAGCGTTTTCCACATGGCCTTCCAGCTCGAGCTTGGCGTACTGGGCAATGAGTTCGCCGCGAATGGTCGCCGGGGTAACGATCGGTTGGCCGGCGCCGAAGCGCGTGCCGTCGCTCGCCAGCTTGTGCCGGCCGTACTTGCTGGTGATCACGCTCTGCATGCGCCGGACGATGAACGCCGACTGGTGCATGGTCTCGCTGTCCAGGTACGAATTGTCGGCCTGGCCGTAGGCGTTCTTCTGATAGGTGGTAATCGAGCGCTGGATGCGCACGTAACCGCCTTCGTAGTACGCAGTGGCAATGCCGTAGTTCAGCAGCGACTGGCGTTCGGTCAGGGTGAAGCGGTCACTGGCCGGCGCCGGATCGACGCCTGGCATGCTGCCGCTTTGGGTTGGACGGCTGGCATCGGCAGAGATGAACACCGCCGTGCGTGCCGCGAGCGATGCCGCTACCACCCACACCGGTTGAGGCACCCCGGGCTCTACGCCCTGAATGGTCATGTGCTGATCGTTGCGCGCCTGCCCGGCCGCAACCAGCGTGCCGATGGTGCCGCGCTTGGCGGTGTAGACATGGCCGAACAACTGTTTCGCCCAGCTCCAGCGGCCAGTGTTGTCGTCCATCGCATCCTTCCAGGCATTCAGCGTGGTCGTGTCCGACCAAGGCTGGCACAGGAATTCGAAGGGCTCATCGCCCATCGCGGCGATTGCATCAACCACATCCGGCGCGCCGGCGCCCGCGGTCATCGCAGTGGTGACCACAGTCAAGCCTGCCGGCGTGGATTCGCCGTTGGACTTGCCGAGGCGGTTCATCTGAATGCTGATGTCGTTGCCGCTTTCGCCTGTCCACTTGCAGGTCAGCGTCACCACGCCGCCAGCCGCCGTAGCGGTGACGGGCAGATCCGGTGTCGCGTTGATCTTCACGGCCAAGGCAGCAGCAGCAATCGTAGGGGTTGCCGCCGATGCAACCACCGATTGGACGCGCACGCCGCCGATGTACAGGTTCAGCAGCCCGGCCTCGGTCGCAGCACCGGTGATGGTGATGGTTGCCGAAGAAGATTCGCCGGTTTCATTCTGCAGCGGCAGACACCAGACCTCGCCAATCGGATCGACCTTGCGCCAGGTCTCGTACATCGCAGCGAGCATCGAGCCTTGCCCGGCAATGCTCTTGGCGATCGCAAGGCTGGAGACCAGCACCAGCTTGCCGATGCTTTCGCTCTCGGCGTCGTCATTGACCTGCGCAACGATGAGACGGCGCATCGCGCTCGAAGCGCTGTTTGCCGCCGAGCTATCCATCTCCGCATAGAACAGCGGCACTCGGATATCGGCGGGAATGTTGCTGAATCCGATGGCCATTATTTGCCTTCCTCGATCAGCGCCGTTTTGCCGGCTTTGGTGGATGGGGCTTCGACATTTTTGGTTCTGACATCTCCGTCAGCGAGGCGGCGACGCCACCAGGCGTTGTCAGGAACCTCCCGACCTTCAACGGGCAACAGGTCGCCAGCCTCCGGATCGGGCACAGAGCGGCCAGCGGCCGGCACCACAGTGATGCGCTTGGTCATGGTGTTACGTCTCCAGTGAATGCAACTTCAATGCGCCCGTCAGGGCCAGGTCGTTTCAGGTTCGGATCTGCTGGGTCTATGCAGTCCATGTTGATGGTCGCGCCGGTGAACCCGGGCAAGCCGTCGAGCTCCCACTCCTGCCATGTCTCTGGCGGTTGGTCAGGGCGATTGCGGCCGATCTGGAATTCGGAGAAGAAGGTGAACTGGTAAACCACTCGCGCCCGGCTGATATGCAGCAAGGCGCCCTTCCCGTATTGGATTTGCGTGTATTCAGGTCCTGGGATCCACCCAACCAGAGCACGCCAGAGCTCCGCGCGAATGTCGTGCAACAGATCGTTGGCGGCCTGGCCGCGCTCATCCGACGTTTTCAGCACGATCACCACGTTGAATTGATCGGTGATCTCCTGAACAACCACGTTCTGCGCCTTGCTGGGTGTGGCGGCGTCGGCCGTGGCGATCACATACGCAGCCGGCAGCTCGAGCTGAGCACTGTCGACGACAGCATCCCAGTCGATGCCGCCGGCAATTCGATCGGCAAAAGTCGGGCACGTCAGCCGCAGATGGGCAACGATAGGATTCAATTTCATGCGGGTGTCCGGGGCAGCGATCAGCCCAGCGCGTTTGCGAATGCGGTAGAGAGGATCGATTGAACTTGCGAAGCCGAGTCCTGCAGAGCGTCGGCCATGTAGTTGTCGCGTGGCTTGATGCGCCATTCGCCGGCGGCACGCTCAGCTACCGCGGCGGCACGGGCACCAGCAGCCCGCCGGTTTGTTTTACCTCGGCCCTGACCGGGAGCGAGCTTTCCGAGCTTGCGGCCCTTCTTCACACCGTAGTGCAGATAAACCGGGTAGAAATCTTCCATGGCGGAAGTCTTGGTCGGCGACACGCGAACCAGAAAACCAGACTTCGATACCTTGAAAATCACCGACTCAACCGTGCGCCCGGTCCGACTGGTGGGGTATCCGTCTTGTCCGCCACCCAAAACAAGATTCATTTGGGCCCGCTGCGCTACTAACAAGCCGGCCTTGCGCATGCCGCCGCGGATCTTCCGCTTATTGAAAGCGTCGCGCTGGAAATTGTCGAAGCCTTCGAAGTGAAGATAGCCTTCAACCGATGCTGAGTTAGCCATAGATGCCCCCACCCGAGTTGATCAGGCCAAGCTCTTCGACTTCCAGCACGACGAATCGGCCACGACCATTCATGTCGAAGCCACGCTTGACCCGATAAAGGGTTTGCTGATGAAGCACTTCGTAGGCCGTCGTGATGCCAGTGCGAAAACGGAGGAATATCCGGTGGGTGATCTTGTTGTCGGTCTGGGCGCTGTCTGTGTAGACGGCCGAACCGACAGGCTCAATCTTTGCCCATCGTGGGTTGAGCTCCGAGAACAGCGACTCCAGGCCCATGTCAGCAGAGGGGGCATCATCTCGGCGGCGCAGCGTGACGTGCTTATTGAGCTCGCCAGCGCCAGGTTCGCGATATGCCATTCAAACCCCCATATCAATCCTGTCTGGTTGCAGCAGCGATCGCGAACCGTGTGGTAGCTCGATCACCGAGGACGTATTGATTCCGGTCACCGTGTCCTCTCGGCTCATCCATAAATGACCAAGGGTAAGCAGGCAGGCCGCAACGATTGACTTGTTTATGACCATGCCGCGCGCGACGGCGCTGCAATCTCGCAGCGCCTCAGAGAACACGAACTCTGCATCGGCAAACGCAGCGCAGCGGTCATCCCAGTTTTCAACGGCTTCCGCCGCCGTGACGGCCAGTTGATAAGCCGTTCGAGCGGCGAGCCGCGCTGCTGGGACGCCTGCGCGCGCAGCAGCCAAGGTCGCAGCGTCGGCATAGAACCGCCGCTGCAAGAACTTCTGTGCGGCGCTTTCAGCACTATCAAGCTTCGACTGAACGTCAACGACGTCCTCGGACTCTGCCCGAAGGTGCTTCATCGCCAGATCGATATCGATGACGCTCATGTCTATCACGCCCCGTCAGGTCTTCGATTGTGGCGATTTCCCAGTCGACTTGTTTTTTGGATCAGGCGCTTTTTTGTTATCCGGCTCAACCGCTGCTTTCGAATCGTAATCTTCGATCAAGCCGTTCCGGTGAAGGTCACGAGCAAGCGATTCGTCGATTATGAGCTCTGCGCCGCGCTTGAGATATTTGTCGTCAATCCCCAACCCGTCTGCGTTGAACCCTTTTACGGTTTTTACAGTTACGTCTGGCATAAGTGTTCGCGCCCAGTTACCCGGGCGCGCTCCTAATTAGGGCGGAGAACGCTTAAGGAGCGTCGAACTCGCCGTGGACAAAGGATTCCTCGCGGTAAACCGCAAGCGCCAACCGCTCTTCTGCACGGATGGTGACCATGTTCGTGCGGAAGTTATCGCCGTCTTCGGTGGAAACTTCGACCGCGGCCTCTTCACGGTCGAACACTTGAGCCGCGATATTCATCGCGCCTACCAGGAATTCACCTTCCGGCACCGCGTTGCTGTCTACCACTGGCAATTTCCAGAGCCGCTGCGCACCGCCTTCCTGAACATTGACCCAGATGTAGGAACCGTTGGCATCCTTGGTCAACTCGATGTCGGCCCAGTCAACCGGGTTCAGCGCGATCGCCGAAGCACGATATTCAGCAATGCGAACCTGCAAAATCGCACGACGCAGGGTGTCGATTTTGGTATCGCCAACCTTGCGGAGAGCATCGTTGAACGCGGAGGCCTGAGGGATCAGACCAAGCATGTTTCCACCGACGCCATTGCCTGCGATCAACTGCTCTTCTTCTTTGTACTTCAAGCCGTAGATCGCACGACCATTGATGTAGCTTTGCAAGAGCGGGATGTCCGACAGTACCTGTTTCGACGCGCGGAACCAGTGAGCGATCGTTACAACGTTGGTAGTTTTCAGACTGAAGGAAATATCAGACTGAGCCTTGGCTGCGCCTTCAGTCGCCTGAATAGCAGCCATGTTTTGGAAGCCGCTCTCCTGGACATATTCGATGGAGCTGGAGCTGGTCCGGCCTGGCATGATCAGATCGCGGATAACGAACTGACGATCAGGCTCGGCGAGCACGCCGGGTAAACGGGTAGGCTGAATACCGACGCCAACACCACCGGTCCCGGTAGTCGCGCTGGTGATATTGGTGACGGCTTTGCGGCCGATCCGAGCGATACCGCGGCCACGGGTTTGCAGCGCTTGGAAATCCTCGGAATCAGAAAGCTCTTCACCGGCGGATTTTTGCTCGGCTGGGTCGTTGGCGGCGAAGCGTCGCGCCATCTTCTGCTCGATATCTTGCAAGCGATCCTGCAGACCCAAGCCATCCTTCACCAGGCCGTCGAGGACAGTTTTGGTATCGGCCAGGATGGTGCCATGTTCTTTGATTTCTTGGCTCGCCTTCTCGGCGAACGCCTTGATTTCCGTGTCGCGCTGATCAAGCAGGTCATTGACGGCCTTCAACTGAATCTGGTCGCCAGCGTGTTCTTTACGCTGCATTTGACGATGCTCGGAGCGAGCGTCGTTGCTCATGACGTTGTGCATGGTGAATCCTCAAAAAGAAGGGAGAACCAGCGCCGGACGCGATTTAAGCGCCTCGACGATTTCGATGGCTGCCAGGTCGCCCTCGGACTCGCTCCGGAGCAAATGCTGCAGTCCGCGATTGGCAATCACCGCAGACTGAGTTTTCGAGAAGCCTGCCTCGCGCAGGAGCAGCTCAAATTCGGGCATCGAAGGCAGGCCGCCATGGGCAAGCTTCGATTTGATAGTGTCGGTACGCGCCTCGTCGTTCGCCGGCACAGTGACGATCGAGATTTCAACCAGGTCGAGTTTGGTCAGCGTTCGAATACGCGTCTTTTCGTCGAACTTAGAATCGCGAACGTAGTACCCGATCGACAAACCAGTGATGGAGCGCGACTGCATTCCACGCAAAGCGATGCGGGCATAGGGTGCATCTGCCAGCCAGAGGTCGCCGGAACCGAACAGGCCTCGGTCATCCTCTTTCAGACTCTCGATATCCCAGCTGCCGATCGGCTCGCCGGTGCGGTGCTGCCACAACACTGGGAAGGTCCGGCTTTTAGCCTTGGCATCCGCTATGGATTCGAGGAAAGCCCCCGGAGCCACGACTTCGTTGTAGCTGTCGACAACTCCAAACACTGATCCGTAGCCAGAAAAAAGGCCGTCGTCTCCGACAGCCTTCACGTCATAGTCGAATGAGCGGTATTTCACCGCCACCGATTGGTCTTTTCGGTTCATTCAGAATTACCTTTTGGCTTGTCGTTGAGCCAATCAATGAGCGCTGATCGCGCTTGCTGAGCATCCCCTGCGCCTTCGCCGAGTTTGTCGATCGGGAGCATGTTGGACTGCACAGTCAGTTTCGCCGCGTTGCCGCCATGGGGAGCCATGTTCTCTTTTATCCGGCAATCGTCACGGGTGTAGATGCCGTTCTGCGTCATCGAGCTATAGAACGCAGCGCGCGCCGCGCTGTCGGCGCGAAGCAGTCCTTCAGGATTGAACTTCGCGTAGAAACGACGGCGCTCATCCGGCCGAAGCAAGCGCCGATTGATGCTCTGTTCGATGCGCTTCATCCAGGGCAACAGCGTGAAGCTGAGAAAGCCCAGCATTTGCTGTTCCATCCCCGTTCCCCAACTGGTGCTGTTCGAGGTATGACCAACCATCCATGGCGGCACACGAAACCAGCGGCAGATCTCTTCCACGTTGAACGCTCGCGTCTGCAGCATCTGGGCATCTTCAGGTGACATAGACACCTGCTGATACTTCATCCCTGCCTCGAGCACCATCGTCTTGCCGGTGTTGACTGTGCTGGCGAACTGCGCAGCCATGTCTTCTCGAATATCTTCGCGCTGCGTCTTGTTCAGGATCGAATCAGTTGATAAGACGCCGCCCAGCTTCATGCCGTTGGCAAACATCTTGCTCGCCGACTCATCTGCGGCCATTGCAGCGCCGAACACGTTGCGCCCCATCGCGATGGGGCTCAATCCGCATAACGGGTCGGTTCCGAACCCCCGTGTGTGCATCATTTGTTCGTCGAGCAGCGTATGAGACTTCCCAGTGCTATCGATGAATCGGTATTCGATTGAGCCGTCACCCAACCGGCGCGGCGGCGAAACGGACTGCGGAAGCAAAAACTCGAGCGATGAAACGTCCTTCCCCACCCGCGTTGGTTCGTTGAAGCTGTTGCCAGATAGCAACAAGCTTGCGACCACGCACTCCCAGAATTCGACAGGCGTCTGGTCAGCGTTGGGCTGAACGCTGATCACCCGGTGAACCGGATGCGCGCTTGCCACTACCGGCACTCCCTTCTGATCCTCGTAAAGGGCGATCGGTAATGTCGCCAAGGTCTCTGCAATCAACCGAACACATGCCCAAACCGTAGAGAGCTGAAGGGCTGTTTGCTGACTCACGGTTTTGCCCGATGCCGAATCAGTGCCGTAATAACCGTTCCAGAAGGACGCGTCGCCAAGCCCGATACGACGCCCCACCCAACCGGCAAGCGAGGATCTCATAAGCCCAGGCTCGGCCGACTTGTGCAGCGCTTGACGCAAAACTGCCTTGAGGGATCTATCCACCGGTCAACCCCTTACGAATGAACCCTGCCGCAATCAGAAAGGAAACGCCGCCCGCCACCAAAGCCCAGCCGAGGCCGGCGAGAACAAACACTCCAGCGGCGATAAGGCAGAACGCGACGACGGCCACGGCAATAAAAAGGATCAGGCCTGTTTCCATGGTCAGTTATCCAACGATGATTGGTTTGGAGAAGAAGTCGCTGATATTGCCGCTGCTGTCGCCGGCCATAATGATGACCCGCCCGACAGCCATGATCAGTGCGATCGCACCGTCAATCTTGTTGTCATCGCCCTGCTTGATCGGCCGTACGACATCGTTGTTCCCCGGAAGATTCTTGCCAATGACGTTGCTGATACACCACGTCATGATCGGGTTGCCATCGTGATGGAACCGACCTGACTCAATGGCCGCCTCAAGCTCTTTCATCGGGTCCGACATGTTCGTGTAGTTCTGCGTGATGATGATCGGGCTGAAACCTTGGTCATCCAGATCGTGCATCAGACCGGAAGCACCGAACGGATCGATTGGGCATTCGCGGATGGGCGCCTGATGATTGGCTTCTTTGGTGTCTTCGAGAATCTCCCGATAATCAATCTCGGCGCCTTCCGTTACATCAAGGTGCCGAGAGTTGATCCACGCCTGAAAGCGTTCCGACATGCGCTTGTTGTCGCTGTTGAACGCAGTGTCTTCTGGCACCCAGAACTTTGGCGCGACACTGTAGTAATGCGTCTTTCCATCGATCACGCGCCAGAACAATCTGGCGCGCGAGTTCATATCCAGCTTGCGCGCCAGGTCGAACCCGGCAATCCACTCTTGGCCCTCGAACTGCTCCAGTGAAAGCGTCGTGTCCTCGCACGCTCTCCAGCTTTCCATGTTGTAGAAGCCGGCCTTGGCGCTCACCCAGAGATTGAGATGCTTCGTTTTGAATGTGTTTGTGAACCTTGCTGAGCGAATCGCCCGCGCCTGCTGGCTTTCCAGGTACTCCTGAAAAACAGACACCCCGTGGTTTGGGTTGGCCTTGGCGAGCATCTTCGGATCGGTCCAGTCATCACCCTCGTCCAGCGTCCATATCCAGCCGAACAGTTCGTCATCTGGCACCGTGCCTTCGAGCATCTCGATGACTTGGCGACGCTTGTCGTAGCACGGCCCTTCGATATCCGCACCGGCCGTGGTGATGATGAACATCAGCGGCTGCCGGCGGGCGCCCATGCCGGTCAGCATGGTGTCGTACTGAGCCGAAGTCGGGTGCTCATGGTATTCGTCGACAATGGCGCAGCTCGGTGAAGCGCCGTCGCCAGGGTTGCCAATCAGCGGTTCGAACCGACTGAAGTCGGACGGGATGTTCATGTTCGAGGCGTTAACCTCGATGCCAGCGGCTTGGATGAGCATCGGTGACTTGCTGACCATGAGCTTGGCTGGTCGGAAAACCTCCCACGCCTGCTTCTCAGTTGTAGCGCCGGCGTATACCTCGGCGCCGAACTCACCATCAGCAACGAACATGCTGATGCCCACGCCGCCCGCTACCACAGATTTGCCGTTCTTGCGTGGTACTTCCCAGTAGCTTTCACGGAAACGGCGGTGACCACCCTTCTTCTTTACCCACCCGAAGGTGACGGCAAGGCCGAACAACTGCCAGGGCTCAAGGGTGATGAGCTGACGCTTGAACGCCCATTCGCCCTTAGTGTGGGGAAGCAGCTGGATCAGCTTGAGCTTTTTCTCAGCCTTGGCTGCATCGAACTTGTAGCGAAATCCGCGCTTGCGACTGGCAGCAAGGTCATCGAAGTGACGCTGGATCGCTTGATGAACATACCGGCATGCCGGCACCTTCCCACGCAGAACGGACCTTCCCCAAGCCGTCGCCTTATCGACGTTCGGCGTAGGGGACTTGGCCATTTAGGATCTCAGTAGTTGGGCGAATTCATTGGTTTGTTTTTCCTTGTTCCCGCCGATCAGGCGCGAGCGGCTGGACGGATCAAGGCCGAGCATCGACCCGAAGGTCACCATCTGGCGCATCGCCTCGTTGGCCGCGGTCAGTGCTGGATTTTTCATCGGGCTGCCCTGGGCGGAACTGACAACGATGCCGAACTGTTGGACAGAATCTTCGGCCATCCGCCACTTGCTGTACGCAGTGCAAAACGCCTCCACGTTGTGAAGGTCGGTCAGGGCGATGACGTGTTCGCGGAGCAATTCCGGGACAACCATCTTCCACATGGTGGCGGCGATATCGCTCATCCAGTCGGGCGGATCGATGTCTTTGGTGATTTCTGAAAACTGCGGTTCGGACGTGTTCAGCGCCCGCTTGCCGGGATTACCGGCCAGTGCTTTCTTGGCCGTTGGCTTGGGTTTGCGACCACGGCCGGCGACCGTGGCGGTGCCTCCCATCGCGCAACTCCTGATTTTTTAATTTCGCGGGCGTAAGAAAAAGGCTGGGCGGACGGTCTAGAAGCAAAAAGCCCTCGACTTTTGACCCTCCCCCACCCCTCTTGGTGAGAATCCGTCTCATTTGACCATTTTCCGTGCATTTCGCACGACTACCGCCTTGGATTGCCCCAACCACCGTCTTCCGAGGCCGTCTTCGTGCTGTGGCAGCTATGACACAGCGACTGCCAGTTGCTGCGATCCCAGAACAGAGTTATGTCGCCCTTGTGGGGGACGATGTGATCCACCTCTGTCGCAGCCACGACCTCGCCACGCCGATCATGCTCGGCGCACAGTGGGTGTTTGATCAGGAAGCCTTTGCTCGCTTTCTGCCACTTGTACCCATAGCCACGTTGCGTGCTGCTCTCTCTCTGAGCATCGACGCGCTTGGCTGCCGCAGCCTTCGCGAGTTCGGCATGGTCATCGCAGTAACGGGCATTGCGGGTCAGCGCCCGGCAGCCAAGCGCGGTGCATGGCTTTTGTGGACGTAACGGCATGACTACCTCTATTACTGAGTGACCCGCTCAACTGCTTCAGCAGCCTTGCCGGCGGCTTGGCTTGCGACATCTGCTGCCTGGGTGGCGGTGTTCGCTGCCTTGGTTGCCTTCTCTGCAGCAGTGCCGGTTTTCCGCGTCAACTCATCCAGACGATGATCACGCTCAACCATCGCGGTCGCGTACGCGCTGCGAATGTCCTCGACCTGCTTGGCCTGTTTCTCGGCCAAGGACCAGTAGCAGGCCTGATAGCCAAGCACCGATCCACCGGCAACCAACACGATTGCGATCGCCCAGACCTCAGCCCGGCGCCACCAGCGGCGGGCAATGAATTCCATCGCACATCTGTCCATCAAGCGACACCTCCGAGCTTGTTCCGCAGGCGAGTGATTTCGTCGCTCTGCAGCGTCACCCGCTCGGTAAGCTGGGCGACCTGACTGGTCAAGGCTTCGATCTTCCCTTCCATGCGTCCGACTGAGGCAGCAAGATCATTTCGCTCCTTGGCGAACTGATCGGCGCGCGCTTCGGCTTCCTTCCGCGCGGTGCGCTCGGAATCCAGCAGTTCGTTAAGGCGGCGGACAGTCCCGATATCGGCGTTGTCCATGGCTCGATCAGCGGCATCCTTCGAAAGGAACTTTCGCAGCCAAAGCAGGCCGCCTAGGATCACCGTGGCACTACCGCTCAGCCAGGTAACGGTGCCTGCGCCGAGGTCGTTAGGATCCATCACAGCTCCGAAATAAAAAGAGGCCTGCGTGGCCTGGGCAATGCCCGAAAACGAAAAAGCCCCGGCGAATGCCGAGGCTTGTTGATGAAGCGTTACTAATACCGAAGAAAGTCAGCTTTGAACCAATGCACCCAAAGAGAAACCACTCACAGATTCAAGTTTTCCTCGCCAGAGCGCACCGTCTGCAACGTTTGGAGTGAATTCTCTTCCAAAAACATACCGCGCGTCTTTGAGGTGAACGAACTCATCGTGAATACCCTCCGCTCCAGGCTCACCCCATGCCGCAAAACCATCCCGCACACTCTCGCTCTGGCCGCCGGGCCATGCGCTTGAAAACGTCTCAGAAAAGCTATCGATAAAGGATTTTGCGGAGATCATTGTGCCGGTGATGACTCCACCAGCGACGACAAACGTCACTCCAAAAGACAATTCGAACTGATTCACGCTCTGGTTGAGGGTTTTCAAGAAAGGATCGTTCATGGCGCACATCCATTTGGGCTGTCATTAGTGAACAATCACTGTGCCATTACTAAGCCCCGCGATCAATAACATTGCCACTGTGCGCCAGAAAGAAGAAAGCCCCGCACAGTGGCGGGGCTCAAAATTGCTAGTCGTCTCTCATAACGCGCAAGATCGACATGATGGGGTTAATTTACGGCCAATTGGCCATCATGGTCAAGCGGCATCTACAAAGATTTGTTCCCGGTCGAAAATCTCGGTGGCATGGATCACCGCAGCCTCTTCAAGCTGCTCAAGTCGCTTGTGAATTCCACCACGCCAGTTACGACGGGTGCGCTCTGGCGAGCCGGCCAGATCCCAGGTGTTCATGTCGTAGAACTCAGCCGGCAGCACGATCATGTCGGTCGAGCGCTTGCCCGACTGGACACCCTTGAGTTTCGGAATCGCCCAGGCCGTGAGCGCTTTGTAAATGAACAGTTCCGGCGCCGGAGACGTCATTCGCGACACCAGACGACCGATCGCGGCGACCTTGTTGGCCTTATGAGTCGAATACTTGGCGACCAGCACGTCCCACTGCGCGGGAGCGAGTTGGCGGTGCAGCAGCGCGTATAAGCAGCAGTCGTAATCGAACTTGTCACGGGGTGATAGAGAGCTGCCATTGCCGCCTTGGCGCAGATCGGCATCGATCAGCTTTTGCCAGGACTGCTTGGTGCTGTTGTCGATGTTGTCGGCAGCGAGCACGCGCACGAGGGTGCCCATCACGTCTTTATACATACCCATGCTCAATCCCCCTTGAAAGACGAACCGCCAGGCCCGCGGTTGTTTGCTGTTTGGTATTCATCAACGATCAAGTGAGTCGGATTTTTGCCGGTGATCTGTGCGCCACCCCGACGAGCGATTCGGCCCAGCTGAACCACCAGCTGCTCCAGCGGCACCACCTCAAGAGTCTGGGCATGGACGAAGCCGGACGAGTGACAGCCGATGCAATCGAGCTCGTAGAAAACGCCCTTGATCATTCCTTTACCAGCGCACGACGGGCAGTCGGTGAGCGGGATCAGGGTTCGCACTAAGGCGGGTCCGTGCGACTTCTTCATACGGACACCATCAGGCGGCGGTGAATTGATCGGACATCAAGCCCGGCTTCAGGATCATGCGGGATCTCAAGTTCAAACCCGTCCTTCATGGTGATGATCAGGCGAGGCCTGCCGTTCTCGACGATCTTGATTGCCGCGATCAGCTTGGGGTTTACAGCGAGGCCGGTGGCCGCATTGAGCAAAATCATCATTTTTAAACCTCGCCTTTTATGGTTTCGTGATTTGGCTAGAAGCCGCGCCATTCAAGGCCTCGGCGGCATTCTGCGAATTTCCGCTTCTGGTCATAGTCGAGCGATGAATCAGGCTAAAGCCTTTCCCGTCTAACCATTCGTGCCACTTGTTCAGGGCTTCGCGCTTGAGCAGTTCGGCGGACGTGTGGATGTAGGTCTGGACGTTTCGAGTCATCGTGTGGTTCACCAGCATCTCGCCAATGAGGAAGTCCACACCGAGGTCAGTCCAACCGGTGCGGGCAACCTTGCGCAGGTCGTGGCTGGTCCACTCGCCCTGACCCAGCCGGGCGAATACGGCGCAGGCCTGGCTGTCACTGAGGCAACCACCGCCACGTGCCGGGAATACGAATGCGCCCTTGTAGCCCTTGCCGGCCTGCCAGTCCCGGTACCGCTCCAGCAGCGCGCAGACTTGATGGGTCAGTGGCAGGCGATGCTCGCAACGGGTCTTGGTGTTCTCAGCCGGGATGAACCACTCGCCCTGCTCACCCAGGGTCAGATGTGACCATCGGGCCATTCGGGTCTCACCGACCCGCGTGCCGTGGCAGAGCATCATCAGGGCTAGCATGCAATCCTGCGGCTCACGGTCGAAGCCCGCGGCCAGTTGATCGATTACTTCTTCGAGCTGGACGGCGCGCAGGCGGGATGGCTTCGGCTGGATCTTGGCCTTGGTGAAGTCGGTGAACTTGAACCCGGCGATCGGGTTCGTGCTGATCATCCGCAACCTCTCGGCCTGCCGGAACGCCACCACGATCACGCCCCACATCAACCGAACGTAGGACAACGAGAACTCGGCCTGCATGGGCCACATCAGTTCCTTGTCCAGGGTGAAGCGGTCGACTTCTTCCACGAGCAGTTGCCCGAGCCGGGGCTTGAGGTGGCACGCAATGATCGAGGTGTTGGTGGACCGGCGCTTGCCCGAAAGGCTGCGGTCGACTGCCTGCCGCGCCGTGAACCAGTCGAGCAGTTGGCCAACAGTCTGAAGAGTGCCGGCAGCGGCCGAAGCCTTCGGATCGACGGCCAGACGCTCGCGGATCTTCGGCAGTGCATTGATCAGCCCTTTCACCGGCAGCTCGGGGAAGCCGGCAATCTTCTCCCACTTCTTGCCAACCACCAGATACCAGGTGCCGCGATCGCGGTTGTTGTGGAAGCGGAAATAAACGCCCGGGAAACGCGCGTCACGCACGTCACGGATATCGGTGTTGGCCGATTGGCGACGGATCTCGGTGTCGGAAAACGTGGTCAGCAGGCTCTGGCTCATGCAGCCACCACTGTTGGTGCGAGTCGAAGATAGGCGCGGATCTGCTCCATGGCGTCGAAGTGCCCACGGCAGACGATGGCGAGATAGCCCTGATCGTTCAGCTTGCGAATCCACTTGTGCTGGCTATCCGAGACAGCAGCGGCATTCGGCGGTGTCGCCTTGAACTCGATGTACAGACCGAAGTAGCCGCCGCGCGCCATGGTCAGCACCAGGTCAGGAACGCCGGCAGCGACGCCCTGCCCTTTCAGATCAGCTGCGACCTTCTTCAGGCGGTGCCCACCGTTGGGGACGTGATAGATCAGGTCTGCGACTTTGGGCATGCGGATGCGGAGCTCGGCGATCAGCGCGGCCTGCTCCAGGCCTTCACGGTCGACCCGCTTGGCCCGCACAGGCTTGGCCTTGAACAACCTCATGGAAGCAGGCTTCATACGCGCTCACCACGCACCATACGTGCACGTCGGGTCAACCGCCAAATGCCCCACAGGCTGGCGACGAACAGGATCAGAAGCGACCCGAAATAGAGGTGGAGCAGATTGTTTTCCAGAAAGGCGATCATGCAGCCCCCTTCACGGTGAGAATTCCCGCCCTTATCAGGGCTTCGTGGGTTTCGGCGATAGCGCGCGGCACGTCCTGCCAATCGATCTCGCCGGCGGCGCGGCCGTCGATCACGTCATGGCAGGCGCTGCACGCGTACACTGCCACTGTGTCGAAGCCCTTCATGCCCACGCCCTTCTGCCCGCAAGGCAGATGCGCGAGAACGGTGGTTTCGGGGTTGTGGTTGCAGATGCCCGGCATCCGCAACGTGCAGTCTTGGCCATTCGCCGAGGCGCGGAGTTTCTTCGAGTTCACTCGCATGCCGGCTTCCCCGTGATGACATCGACGACTTCGAAGGTTCCTGGCCACATCCAAGCGCCGTAGCGCTTCGCCATGGCCGAATCGGCGAACAAAGCCAGCGCGTGATCAGGTGGCGAGCTCAAATCGACCTTGAACGAGCAGCAGAACACCGCCCAGCGGTAGGTCTCAATCTCAGGAACGGCAAGACGGCGATCAGGCATGACGAGCACCACTCGAACGCATGGCGCGCAGTTCGGCGAGCGCTCTGTTACCGATTTCAGGAGTCCGGCGCCCTTCAACCCGCTCTGGCAGAGCCAAGGGCATTTTCTGCAATGGCAGCCCCTCGATTAGGCGGCGAACGGTGATGGTGTAATTGCGCTCGAATAACTTGAGGCTGAGCGATTCTTCAAGCTTGTTGAGGCTTTCAAAACCACACTCTTTGGCGGTGTGCCAAACCGCGTCGTGACTCCACCGCGCACGGCCAGCCATGCAAGGGTGGGCGTTGCGGCATGCTTCCCGATGCGCGGCGGACAACGTTGGCAGGCCAAGCATCTCGGCAGTCGGTGTGCACCAAGCGATGAACACGCCAGGCGCCGGGATAAAATCCCGGCCTGATTGGCGAGCGCCCATCAGGCCGAACTGCAACTGGTCAAGGCTGCGCAATCCCGCCTCCAGAAAAGCCTGCAGCCACTCTTTTTTTGCCGCTTTGTAGGCCGCCATGTCAGGCCACGCCTGCTTCCAGGCTGGGAAGATCGCCCGCAACTGGCGGAACAAACCGTTGATGACAATGGCCGTTTCGCGATTGAGTTCTGCCTGAACCTCTTGCGGCAGCTGCTGCTCCTTCGCGATGTACTGCCCCGACTGAACCTTCGCCCAGAGACCGGTCGTTACTACTGCAACGCTCTTCATTGTGCGGCCCCCTGCTCAATCCAGTCGGTGGCATCATCATCAAAGTCCTGAGGCGCTTGGCGTGGTGCGAATGGCTTGACGTTGGAAGACCTGTTCAGGTCGTTGCGTACCCACTTGACCAGCATGCTGACCCACTCGGCCTCGGTGTTGACTTGGCCTTTCGGCTCGTAGTGGCCAGTGAAAGCGTTCAAGACCTGGTCGGTGAAAAGATCCAGCGAGACGCCCTGGTGCAGCGCGTAGGTCTTGAGGATCTTCGGATCTGGCTTCCAGTGCAGGGTCATTTCGCTCGGCATGCGAGGGTCGACCGACTCACGCGCAGAGAGAGGTTCTTTATTCTTCTCTACATCTTCTTTAGGTAACGCACCGCTAACGCTGGCAGCGTTACCTTTTGCGTTACTGGCTTTGTGGTTTGCAACACGCTTTGCCGTGAGAAGCCGGTTTTTAGCGGTCTTCCCGTTATGCCGATCGAAATGGGGAAGACTGATAACGTCACCCTCCTCGATCATCCAGCCCACCGATTTCATGTGCTCACAGAAACCAGTAACGCCTACCAAACGGTCGAGTAACTTTTTGCTAACGCTTGGAGCGTTACCGTTTTCGGTTTGCTGGTCGAACCAGCCCCAGACGCGCATCAGCTTGCCAACTACGGCATCAGGATCGATGTCAGCCATGTCAGCGATCTGGCAAACCTCGGGTTTGTCCAGGGTGGTAAGTTCGAATTTGATCCAGTCGCCAGCCATTACGCGGCCTCCTGCAGAAGTTCAGCAAGGCGCGTGAGGCCTTTGGGGGTGACCATCGGGTCGAACGCGGCTCGCTCAATGCCAGTTTCTGGATCTGGCTTGAGCGCAGTCACTTTGTGAGTCATGTGTCCGGAGGTAATGCGGGGCTGATAGGCAACCCAGCGCTTGCAGCCATGCCGCCGGAATATCCAGCGGTGCTGTTCCATCCAAGAGAAAAGCCGGGCCGGTGCAAGGCCAAGTTGCTTGGCCGCGTCGGTGATGCAGATCGCCCCACCAGCAGCTGCTAGTCGAGTGATCGCAGCAACCTTTGGCGCTTGTTTTTCAATAACGCGCTGAAGCTCCCCGTTCTTGTCAGCCAGATCGGCGGCGAGCCGCAATGCTTCCGGTAGGGTTTGGGGAATTGCGACGTGTCGCGACACGTTTTCGAGTTCAGTCAAACGTGTCACGACACGATGACGAAGCGGGATGCTGTAGCCGGTCAGCAGGGTCTCCGTAAGCACGCGATCAAGGTGAAATTCAGCGGTGTAATCCCGCCCGTCCTTGACCTCATGGAGATGGCGCAGATCTGCGCCATCATCGGCCAGCGCTTTGCGCATCACCCGGATGTCACGAATGACATCCTTGTGCTGCTTGCCAGTAAGATCAGCAATCTCCCGGCTGGACATGCTGACCGTATTGCTTGGAGCGACGATCGTGTTCATAATGGTCCCTCAAGTTTTATTGCTGTTGAAAGAACCGCCCTGCCAGGCGGTTTTTTTATGCCTGCAATTCAGGCGGCCTTGATTGAAGCCTTGAACTGAGCAAGTGCTTCCTCTGCGTCAGCGATCTCTTTCATGATCCGAGCGCGCTCGACTTGATCGACCCGGCCGTCAGCCATGGCCGCATGTGTTTCAACTGTCAGCTCTGCAAACTCCAGCGTGGCGCGACCAAGCGCCTTGTGGACGTCGATTGCCGCCGGCTGTGCAGTCTTCGAAATCGTGTAGCCAAATTCCCCAGCAAGCGCAGCCAGAGGTCGCATGTCGCCGGTGTGGAGCAGCAATGCGTAGAGATGCTTCACGTTGAACCAAGCGCCGTCGTATTCGGCGTTGCTCCGCTGAAGCAGACTGATCGAAGGCATACCCATAAGCGTCGCCAAGCTTTTGGTTTCGGCCTCTTGAACCGCAATGTGGCAAGCCTTCAGAAAGTCCTGCATCCGTAAAACCTCGAATTTGTTTATGTGGCTGCGTGCCATCAGTCGTTGCAAAATGTTTCTCGTCGGGATCAAGCGGACTGCTTGACCGGCTGAGACGGTTCGTCTTCAAGCTTCGCGATCAACGCTCCACCAGATTCCTTCTCGAGAACGCACTGCATCGGGTAGGAGAAACCACCCGCTGTACGGCACTGCGATACCCGGCTACCGGTTACGCGTAGCGCTTCGCCAATCGCGCGGCCGGTGCGGTAATGCTTCAGGGCTTCGTCGTAGGTCATGGATTGACTCCTGTGTCTTCGGCGAGTTTAGAGTTCTTAACACTACAAGGCAAGTTATCTAAACAATGAAATGTTTAGAATCCTAAATATGGAATTTAAAGACCGACTCGCGGCGCGAATGAGGGAGCTCAACCTCAACGCTACCGACCTCAGCAAACAGACTGGCGTCTCCAAGGCGACCGTCAGCTTTTGGGTGAGTGGAACAAATGGCGCGAAGGGCAAAAATTTGCTCGCTCTGGCCAGGGTGCTTGAATGCTCCCCCGACTGGCTTTCAGATGGCACTGGTTCGCCAGGTGCCGGTATTGATGGGCAGCAGTCCGTGAGCGCTTCGACTACGGATCTGGTCGCGCAAATGCTCGCCTCGAACGCGGGTAAAAAGCTTTCGGCAAAGGCGCGGGAAACAATGCTGGCGGCGGCAGAAGAAGCAGATCAGGCCGCAGAAACGAACTCATCGTACCTACCTGCGAACTATTCCAACCTCAAACCCAAGCAGGAAGAGATCCTGATTCCGCAATATGACGTTCGCGGCGCAATGGGTCATGGCCAGGTGCCGACTGAGTACAACGAGGCAGTCCGCAATCTTGTCGTGAGGGAGGAAATCCTTCGTGAAAAGGGCGTTACGTACACGTCGACGACAGCTCTAGCCATGGTCACTGGCTGGGGGCAATCGATGGAGGGAACCATCAATGACAAGGACTTGGTTGTTGTAGACCGGGGAATAAAGGAGTTCGTCGGCGAGGGAATCTATCTGCTGACCTGGCATCAAGAGCTGTACATCAAACGGGTCATGCGCCTGGATGAGGACCATTACCGGCTGATCTCTGATAACCAGCACTATGAGAACCAGACGGCTCGCATTGACGACGTAGTGATTCATGCGAAGGTCTTGCTCGTTTGGAATGCCCGCAAGGTCTGATCGTCGGTCCCCCGCTTGAAAGAAGCCCGCATATGCGGGCTTTTTGCTGCTCAGAACGGCGCCGGCTCATCCATCAGCGTGAGCTCTTCACGCTCCTGAACCTGTGGATCGTCTTCGGACGAAGCCTCCCACCGCAGCGTTACCGACCCATCGTCGTTGAACGTCATTTCGATACCGTCTGTTTCGGATATCAGCGACATCACCTCATCCCATTCCATGTCGCCATCGCTGTCCAATTTGTGGATCGTTACCCATCGCTGCTCTTGGGCGATCGGGTGATTGATCATTGCTGAGACGCGCAAACCGAGGCGCTCTAAACCACTCACTACGTGTTTGACTGCAGGCTTCGACTTGCCCATTGGCGCTCTCCTATTGCTGTATGGATGTACAGTTTTTTAGGAGCATACCTCAGCAAATTCCACCGCGTAAGTGCTGGCAAAACGATCTCGACGAACAGCTCGCTCGCCTCACCAGTTAAGTTTTCTAAAATAAAAGTTGACGATTTCTGTTTAGTTTTCTAAATTGAAGTCACCGCCGGATAACCACCGGCCTCAACAAGGCAGCGATGAATCGGCCTCAACGATTCAGAGGGATGGCAACTGTCCCAGGGTGCGCAGCGTAAAGCCCCGAATCAGTTATCCGGCGGACGGTGTCGCGGTCGGAAGAAAAATTTGAATGAGCCCGTACCGCGCCAGCAGCGCCGAAGGGACACGGAATTTTTCACTGATGCACCTGGTGACGGGTGCATTGGGAAAACAACCGGCAGGTACTCAACCATGAAGCACGAAGCGGCAATCGCAAAGCTCGCCCAACACGCCCAACAGTGTGACGAAAACGCGGCTATCCAGAACGACGAGAGCAAGTGGCAAGAAGCGAAGTTCAACGAACACCTTGCGGCTGAATACCGGAAGGCCATCGAAGCCCTCCAGGCCGAGTGATCATCGCTGCTGCACCTTGGCGACAGGGTGCAGCGGGATGTAACCCAACCCCAGAGGAATCACCCATGTTCGGTATCGGTAAAAAGCTGTTCGGCGCCAAGCGCGCAGTCAAGAAACTGGAAAATCGTGACCTGATGCAAGCCATCGTCGGCGGCTGCCTGCTGGTTGCGGCATCGGATGGCGAGATCAGCAAGAACGAAGCGGCTCAGATCGACATCCAGATCCGCGCCAACAAGGCCCTCGAACACTTCGGCTCCGAGATCACCAGCACCGTCAACCTGTTCACCGAACAGCTGCAGGCGGGCTTCCGCCTCGGCCGCATGAACATCCTGCGCGAGATCCGCGACATCAAAAACAATCCGGCGGACGCCGAAGAGGTCTTCGTGAACATGCTCACGGTGGCCGAAGGCGACGGCAACATCAGCCCCGAAGAAATGAAGGTGCTCGCCGAGATCGGCAATGAGCTCGGCCTGCGCCTCAAAGACTTCGGTATCGAAGCGTGAGCAAGCGGCTGCGCCAGGCCTTGATCATCCTTGGGGTGCTCTTGGTCGCAGGGCTTCTCATCAGCAGCATCTTCAAACGCGGCATCTGCTCCTACTACGGCTACCAAACCGATCGGGAAACCAAGTACGCACCGTTCGTGGGCTGCATGGTGAAAGCATCCGGTAACTGGGTGCTGCGTGGCGAGCTGAGAGCCATCCAATAGGCATCACTTCTGCCCATTCACTGAGTGGGAAGCGGGATGCGGACGCCAACCCAGTAGACGCTGGACACCTGCATGCGGCAACACCAGAGATCGGCGAGCGCCCGCCAAGATGCCAACGGCGCGCACTGGAGGATGACCAACATGAAATAGACGAGCGCTTCAACTTGGGTAGCGAAGAAAGCCTGCAGTATTCGCTCGAGACTCCACGAACAGGCAGCGGACATCTGGGCCGTCGGTGTCACCGCGCACTGGCCGAGCAATCGGTAGGCCACCCCAAGCTCAAGGTCACCGCTGATGATTCAAACCCAGGCTGTCGCCAGTAGCGAGCCTGGGAGGCTGTCACGTAGGGAGGTCTTCGTGGCACCACCGAAAGCCCGGGGCGACTCGGGCTTTTTTACGCCCGCCTTTATCCGTCAGCACTCTCCCCTGCGCCCAACGGCAACCAGCAGGCGGCACAGAGTGCTGACGAATACACGTAACCCCATCGAGGTAATCGCCATGCATCCATCAGTTCAACAGCGAGTCGACGGGGTTGCGGCCCTGCACATTCGCTCCACCATCGCCACCGCCGCGTTCTACGCCCTGATCGGCAAGGAGCCACCCGTGCAGAAGATTCGCTATCAGGTCGTGGCCAAGGGCGAACACGCCTACCACATCACCGAGCTGGCCACCGGCAAGGTCCGCGGCTTCCGCTTCACCTACAAGGAAGCGGTCAACTTCGCGCAGCAGCTCGAATCGCGCGCCGACGGCATCAAGGTAACGCTCTCGGGTGACCGGTCATGATCGGCGTCCCACTTCCTGATCCGCGCGACGAGGTCACCGCAAAGATCAGCCGCGCACTCGAAGACTTCTTCGGCGCCGGCAAACACGTCCAACACATCCCGTCCGGCGTCAGCGCTGAGGTGCCGATGTTCGGCGCCACGCCCCACAGCAAGAAGCTGCGTGCGCTGCGCGACAAAGACGCCCCGAAGGTGAAAGCCCAGGCCGAAGCCGGCAAGACCGCACCGGCGGCTGCCGCCGCACTCGACATGCGCATCAGCCGCGTGAAGCTGATCGCCCAGGAGAACGGCATAACGTTCCCCGAAAAATGAAGCGCATCAACAGACAGGTGCAGCAGCGCCGCAAACAGACCTGGCTGGACTTGCCGGCCAGCGGAATTGAAGAGGTAGGCCATGGCCAAGAGCAATGCGCAATTGCAGAAGGACAAGCGAGCCAAGGAGAAGGCGCTGCTCGATCGGATCGGCGCCGAGAAGCGCTCGCTGATTGTTTCGAAAGCGCTTGATGATGCGCTTCAGGTGCTGGGCGAGCGCCACGGCTTTGAGGAATGGCAGGAGACGGTGTCGACGTTCATCATCAATCTGGCCGCAGCACCAGCGGCCGAGTCGGAACGCTTCGTGAGAATGTCGCGACCGGGATTGGTAATTAAGGAAAAGTGGTCGCGGAAGCTTGAGGAGTTTGCATCGACAGGCGTGGAAAGCTCCCCATCCCTTGCTATGTCGCAATAATCTTTAGCCCGAAAGAAATCACAGCAACCGTGGTACCAGCAAGGAGGCTAAGAAAGCCAGAGATCAACAGCTTCTTGTTGTCTGCTCGGCGCGACTCGAAGTATTCAATTCCTTTTGGTCCAATGTAAAAATACAACTCTTCAAGCCCCCCGTTAACGTGCGCTGACTCATATACCTGAGCGCCTGGCCCAAGGCTGTAAGCCTGAAGACTATGGGCGATTAATGTTTCTCGAAAGGGAGCATCTGCCTTAGGCACTGCGCCGGTATATCCGAGGTATCCAGAAGCGATTAGAGCAATAAGCGGGTAGTAGTCGCGATGATCGTTGTGTTTGGTCTTGACGCTGGCGAGCACTTCAGCTGCCGGGACAGCGCTCTGGTCATAAATTTTCTTCAACAAACCTCTGTATGAAATTTTCATAACGCCTCTATACCGGCTCCATGCCGGGCCGAACACAAATACCCCACTTCTACGAATCACGCCAGCCGGCGAGGCAGGCGTATGCCTGGAGAACTGCCATGAGCATTCCTGCAAATGCCTTGAGCGACGAAGAGTGCCTGCACTACGCCCCGCTCGATCCGGCAGCTGCTGCCGAACTCACCCGCCGCCTGACCGCGCAATCCATCGATCCGCGCGCAGAACAAGACGAGCTGCAGGAAAGCATGCGCCGCATCGAAAGCGAGGCTGACGAACTCGCTGACGAGTTGAGCGACCTGCAGGACAGCGCGGAAGAAGCCTGTATGTGGATCAAGCGGGCGATGAGCCCGGAAGACACATCAATGACCATTAACCAGTTTCTGCAGAAGGCTCTCGACTGCCTGGAGTGATCCGATGAGTACATTTGCCGTGTTTGGAATGAGTGAAAGCTGGGCTCGCGACGAGGCCAAAGAGACCACAAGCACCCACAAAATGGAGGGTGCCAAGCGGGTCGAGCGGACTATCGCTGAATGGGAGGAAGCTGTTGAGGCTGAGGTCGCGCGGATTATGGCCAGCAAAAAGAGCGTGCGCCTCTCCCCGATGTTCGACGCCCCCCAGTACGCCCAGCAGTTCATGGAAATGGCCAGGGCGAGCATCGTCTGTCGCGATCTGAAGATCAGGACCAAGGCGGTACTGGTCGATGCGAAGAACAAGCCGATCATCAATTCAAAGACCGGCGTTCCGAAAGTCGGCTTTGCCGACTGGCACCCATCTCCAGCTCACGCCGCCTGATCACCATCCAGCGACCGGTAATCGCCGGCGAGTAACCATGATGACAACAGCAATTGATTTGTTCGCCGGACTCGGCGGATGGAGTACCGGTGCGCGCGATGCGGGCGTCGAAGTCCTTTGGGCTGCCAACCACTGGCCGGAGGCGGTCAAATGGCACGGCGCCAACCACCCGCACACCCAGCACGTTTGCCAAGATCTGCATCAGGCGCAATGGGAAAACGTTCCCGGACATGATCTGCTTCTGGCTTCCCCGTGCTGCCAAGGGCATTCCAAAGCGCGAGGCAAGTCTTCGGGCAATCCACAGCACGACGCCAGCCGCTCAACAGCATGGGCAGTTGTTTCGGCGCTGGAGTTTCATAGGCCATCAGGCGCACTGCTCGAGAATGTCCCTGAGTTCTTGGACTGGGCACTCTATCCAGCCTGGCTGGCAGCTATTCAAGCTCTTGGATACCAAGTCTCGCCACATATCGTCGACTGCGCAGACCTCGGGGTTCCACAAAACCGTGTTCGACTGTTTCTGGTGCTCACCAAAAGCAAAGCCCCGCTGATCCTCGACCTTCAGCAAAGGCTGCACATTCCCGCCTCCACTTTCCTTGATCTCAATATTGGAAAGTGGGCAGATATCGAAAAACCTGGACGCGCCACCGCAACGCTCGAGCGAGTGAAGGCTGGGCGAGCAACGTACGGAGATCAGTTCATCTTCAGCTACTACGGCAACACGAAGAGCGGGCGGTCGCTATCCAGACCAATCGGCACCATCACGACGCGCGATCGTTGGGCAATCGTCAATGGCGACAAAATGCGAATGCTGACCGCCGACGAGAACCTGCTGGCAATGTCATTCCCCGCCGACACGAAGCGACCAGACAGCCACCGACTGACCGTGCACATGGCGGGTAACGCGGTTCCGCCGCTGGCTGGCCAGCGCGTGATCGAAGCCTATCTAGCAGCTGCCTAACCAAACCCTCCACCGCCCGGGCATGCCCCGGCATAGGACGCCCCATGCCCACAGAAAACAAAACGGCCGAGCCGCTGAAGGTTGAGCGCTCGACTGTGACCAAGCTGGTGATCACCGGCGCGCCGCGTCTCGACGCTATTACCGTGTTCCTCGAGGACTTCGGCCGCCGCGACTGCCCCACTGAATCCGACCCGAACTATCAGACCGCCCAGGGCAAGATCACGATCAACTGCTGGGACAACAGCTGGAGCGCCTACTGGGGCGGCATGGGCCCTCGCACGGTGGCCGAGTTCGTGGCCGACTGTGATTGGCACTACGTCCTGAACTGCCTCGATCGCGGTATCAGCAGCACGCGGTTCAGCGGGAGCGCCCTTCACGCCTTCGCGAAAAAATGCATCGTGCAGCGCCGCCGACAGCAGACCGGGCGACACGACTGGGAACTGGATGAGCTGAGCAAGGATGAGGCGCGCGAGCTCTGGCACGACATCGATGTTTTGCGAAGCGTCGAGTCGCCAAACGAATGCTGGCATCACGACAGGCTGCTCACTGAACTGTTTGGTGATGAGTGGCACTACCCGGTTGGCGACAAGGCGGTCGAGGAGAATCACGAATTCAACTATCTGCGCCGGGTAGTGGAAGCGGTACAGGACGCGTTGCGCCAACAAAGGCCGCAGCAGGAGGCAGCATGAAGCGCATCTACATCAGCGGTCCCATGACCAACATGTTGGACCTCAACTTCCCGCTGTTCCATTCCACGGCCGCCACCCTGCGCGCCGCCGGGCACAGCGTCATCAACCCCGCCGAGCTCAACCCAGACCCAGGCACCTGGAGCGATTGCATGCGCCGAGACATCACGGCCCTGATGGAATGCGACACCGTGGCCACCCTGCCCGGCTGGCAGGATTCCCGCGGCGCCAGCCTTGAGGTTCATATCGGCAAGGAGCTCGGCATGAAGGTTGTGAATGCCCATGATCTGGTATCGATGGAGATTGCAGGATGAGAAACATCAAAACCCGCGAAGGCTTCGAGTTTTGGGACAAGCTGAACGCGCTCCCCCGCTACGCCTTTCTGCTTTCGCCATCCGGCAAGTCGGTGCAGAAGTTCGAAGACCAGGCCATGGGCAATTGGATCGACTTGCACGAAGCGCAGAAGATCGTCGACCAGGCGGACGAGCGCATCAACGAGCGTCAGGACGAGCTGCGCGAAGTGAACCGTCAGCTTGAGCAGTTCCGCGAACGTTGCCACGGCATCAAGAATCTGTCGGCTATCGAGTCGCGTGATGACCAGCTCGCCGCGGCCAAGTTGAAGATCAACGAACTGCAGCAGCGCCTGAACGCAGCGGATCAGCGGATTGATGAGCTGACCGCGCAGCAGGCCGAAAGCCGCGTGATCACCCTGTCGGGCTGCGAATTCACCGAACACGAACTTATCCGTACAGCCGTTCGAATGGTGACCGGCACCAGCCGGCGCGGCACGCAGCGCTGGGTCGCGATGAAGGACGCTTTCTGCTGCGGGTCCGGCGTTGCGCACGCGCTCTGTCGGCGGTTCGGGTTCGACCCTGACGAAACGGTTAAGCCGTGAAGCGCTTCATCCGCCGCAAGCTCGAAGCCTGGTTGATCCTGCTGGCCGCGAAGATCCTGATGGACCGCAACGTTCAGCGCTCCCCAGTCGTTTCCCGCCGCGACAACAACGACATGTGGGCCATGGCCGAAAAGCTCGAAGCGATCGCTAAGCGCATCAGCAAGAAATACCCGTAAACCCTCCCCCTTCAAAGTCAGCCGCTATTTCGAGGGCGCTGACTTAGGACTCGCACTTCCAGCAGCAGCCAACTGACGAGCTCGGCTTACGCCCCAAGCCATAGCTCTGGTCATTGATTCACCCGGACTTGGGTTAACGGTTTCTTCATGCAACGCCATGCCA